>OAUK01001143.1_pt1 | contig 9674 bp, 9 predicted proteins | sample 1495131 | NCBI WGS metagenome assembly OAUK01 (sample SAMEA2580009, study PRJEB22360) | human gut metagenome | biome: human gut; feature: human-associated habitat; material: faeces | place: Denmark | collected 2008/2010 | reverse complement strand
TTTCTATCATCAAAATGGTGTTTTTGCCTTATTACAGGTGGTAAATTCTCCAAATACTCAATATAGACGCTGACAAGGAGATTATAGTCATTAGTTGTCAAACGTTTGAGTTGACTATGAATGAAGGTAGTTGCCTGATCGTACTGTTCATGGATTAACAAGTCGTCAATGTAGTCATTGCCATCAATCGTGTGACCTTGCTCGTCCTCCACCTGACCTAAATCAATATCCAGAGTCTCAAATTTAAAAGCCTTACTGACCACATTAGCTGTTCCTCGAATTTGATTGAGTAGCCAGTCACTGTTATACACTCCCATATTAGTCCCCTCCATTACTTGCTATTCAAATCTATTATATCTTTTTAAATAAAAGTTGTAAACGCTTTCTACACTTTGCAATTACTCTGTTCCTAACAGTTATCTAGAGCTCATTTCTCGATTTTTCATGCAAAACAAAAAGGACCATCTGGTCCCTTTAGATTATCAGAGTTTTTACCCAACTGATCCTTCCATTTCATAACTAATCAAGCGGTTAAGCTCAACGGCATATTCCATTGGAAGTTCTTTGGTGAATGGTTCCACAAATCCCATAACAATCATCTCTGTTGCTTCTTGTTCTGAGAGTCCACGGCTCATGAGGTAGTAGAGTTGCTCTTCAGAAATCTTAGAAACTTTAGCTTCGTGTTCAAGGGCAACTTGTGAGTTGTGGATTTCGTTGAATGGGATAGTGTCTGATTTAGACAAGTCATCCATCAAGATGGTATCACATTCGATGTGAGATACCGATTTCTTAGAATCCTTGTTGAAAGTGACTTGTCCACGGTAGTCAACCTTACCACCGTTACGAGCGATTGATTTAGAAACAATAGATGATGATGTATGCGGTGCATTGTGAATCATCTTAGCCCCTGTATCTTGGTGTTGACCTGCATTGGCGAAGGCAATTGAAAGCATGGTACCACGCGCACCTTCTCCATCAAGGTAAACAGATGGGTACTTCATAGTGACTTCGGCCCCAAGGTTACCATCAATCCACTCAACAGTCGCATTTTTCTTAGCGGTAGCACGTTTAGTTACCAAGTTGTAGACGCTATCTGACCAGTTTTGGATAGTTGAGTAGCGCATGTAGGCACCATCAAGTGCAAAGATTTCAACAATGGCTGCATGAAGGCTAGCCGTTGTGTATGTTGGCGCTGTACATCCTTCAACATAGTGAACGCTGGCACCTTCATCAACGATGATAAGGGTACGTTCAAACTGAGCAGTCGCTTCGTTATTGATACGGAAGTAGGTTTGAAGCGGAATATCCACCTTGACACCTTTAGGTACATAAATAAAGGTACCACCTGACCAGAAGGCAGAGTTAAGGGCCGCAAATTTATTGTCTGTTGGCGGAACCAGTTTTGAGAAGTACTTCTTGAAGAGCTCTGGATGCTCTTTAAGAGCTGAGTCCGTATCTGTAAAGATAATACCCAACTTGTCATACTCTTCTTTCATGTTGTGGTAAACCACTTCTGATTCATACTGAGCTGAGGCTCCAGCAAGATAGGCACGCTCTGCTTCTGGGATACCAATACGTTCAAAAGTTTCCTTGATTTTCTCAGGAACGTCTTCCCAGTCACGAGCAGGTTTGTCTGATGCTTTTTGGAAATATGTCAAGTCATCAAAGTTAATACCAGAAAGGTCTGGTCCCCACTCTTGCATGGCCATTTTGTTAAAGGTTTCCAATGATTTCAAGCGGAATTCAAGCATCCACTCAGGCTCCCCTTTTTCAGCAGACATGGCACGGACCACATCCTCGCTGATTCCTTTTCCTGTTGAAAAGACTGGTGTCACATCGTCATGGAAACCGTATTTATATTCCCCCAAATCAATGGGTTTTGGTTCTACTTTTTCATTTGTTTCAGTCATAGTATTTTCCTTTATTAAAGGTTTGATTCGTTTTCCTTTTTGCTTGGTCAAGGAGACTAACTGCTCCTTGACTTCCTAAAGCTCGCTTCTCTCTATGGCTTTTTTGAGGGCATTCCAAGAGAGTGTTGCACATTTGATACGTTGTGGAAATTTAGAAACCCCCGCCAAGAGCTTGGCTTCGCCTAGCTTATCTTTATCTTTATGATCTCCTTGAATCATAAGAGAGAAAATCTCCGCTAGCTCCAAAGCCTCTGCCTTGGTTTTTCCAATAACTGCATCCGTCATCATACTTGATGAAGCTGTAGAAATGGTACAACCATCACCAGCAAAGGCAATGTCTTCAATCACGTCACCATCAAATTTGACTGACAGATTGATAACATCTCCACAAGTCGGATTATTTAGTTGAAGTTGCTCCACATCAGGTAGGACACCATGATGGTGAGGGCTCTTAGAGTGATCGGCCACAACAGCCATATATAAACTATCTAGTCTAGAGAGTGCCATTGAAAAACTCCTTCGTCGCAAGAATTGCCTCTACAAGCTTGTCGCAATCCTCTTTGGTATTGTAAATATAGAAGCTTGCTCGGGCAGCTGATGAGATTCCTAAATGATTAATTAAAGGCTGAGCACAGTGGTGACCCGCACGCACTGCCACTCCTTCATAATCAAGAGCTGTCGCCACATCATGAGGGTGAAGCCCATCAATATTAAAGGCAATAACACCTGCATGCTGAGTAGGATCTTCTGGACCGTAGACTGTCAGACCATCAATCGCCTGAAGCTTAGGCAAAACATAGTCTACCAATTCTTGCTCGTAAGCATGAATATTTTCCATACCTAAAGCAGAGAGGTAGTCCACAGCAGCACCAAGAGCAATAGCCCCCGCAATGTTAGGTGTACCAGCCTCAAATTTCCAAGGCAATTCCTTCCAAGTGGCTTCCTGTTCGTAAACAAAATCAATCATCTCACCACCGAATTCAATAGGATTCATCTGGTTGAGAATCTCTTCCTTGCCATAAAGAACCCCAATCCCTGTTGGGCCTAACATCTTATGTCCAGAAAGGGTGAAGAAATCACATTCCAAATCCTGAACATCAATGGCCATGTGGGGCGCCGATTGGGCACCATCCACCACCATATAGGCACCAACTTGGTGGGCAAGCTTGGCAATTTCTTTGACAGGATTGATGCAGCCTAAAACGTTAGAGACCTGAGCTAGACTGACAAATTTTGTTTTTTCAGTAATCTTGTTAGCCAAATCTTCCATATCCAATTGGCCATCTTTCAAGTAGGCATAAACAAGTTTAGCCCCCGTCTTCTTACAAGCTTCCTGCCAAGGAATGATATTCGAGTGGTGTTCCATAATTGAAATAACCACCTCATCTCCTGGCTCAAGAACCTGCTCTGCAAAACGACCAACCCAGTTAAGACCAGTTGTCGTTCCACGTGTAAAGAGGACCTCTTTGGTTGATTTAGCATTGATAAACTGACGAAGCTTTTCACGACTAGCTTCGTAAGCAGCTGTTGCACGCTCAGCCAAAGTGTGCACACCACGGTGAACATTGGCATTGTCCTCATGATAGTAGGCCATGAGAGTGTCCAAAACTACTTGAGGCTTCTGAGTCGTTGCTGCATTATCCAAGTATACCAAAGGTTCATCATTAACTACCTGATCTAAAATGGCAAAATCTTGTCGAATCTTATAGGCATCTAAAGCTGACATCTTATCTCCCTATCTAGATATATCATAGGTTAGACTATCTGCGTCGATAGTTCCTAACGTTTGTTTAGTTTTGTATCAGTTACAGAAATCATTTCATCACGCACTTCTTTAACCGGGATTTCAGTAATAACTGCTCCTAAGAAACCGCGAATAACCAAACGTTCTGCTGTGTCTTGGTCAAGTCCACGACTCATGAGGTAGTACATATCCTCTGGATCTACCTGACCGATTGAAGCAGCATGTCCTGCTGTAACTTCATTTTCGTCAATCAAGAGGATTGGGTTGGCGTCTGAACGTGCCTTGTCAGAAAGCATAAGCACACGGCTTTCTTGTTGTGCATCAGCACCCTTAGCACCTTTGACAATGTGACCAATACCATTGAAAGTCAAAGTACCACGTTCCAAAATAACACCATGTTGGAGGATATGTCCCACAGAGTTGTTACCATAGTTCGTCACACGAGTATCAATCCCTTGAACCTGACGACCTGATGAAAGACCAATAACTTTAAGGTTGGCATGACTTCCATTGCCAATCAAGTCACTATCAAAGTCAGCAATAACATTGCCCTCGTTCATGATCCCGAGAGCCCAGTCAATGCTGGCATCACGACCGATACGACCTCGACGACTAATATAAGTTGTGACGTTTTCACCCAAACGGTCAATAGCCGCAAACTTGACTTGTGCACCGTCTTGAGCAATGACTTCAACTGAAATATTGGCACTAGCTTTTTCAGTCGCTTCACCTAGCGTTTCAAAGCGCTCAAGGTAAGTCAATTTACTGTTTTTACCAGCCACGATCAAAACGTGTTTGTTAAATGGAACATTTGAAGTTCCATCTTGGTAAAAATAGCTTTCAACTGGCAAGTCAACTTCAACATTATCTGGTACATAAAGGACTGCTGCACTATTGAAATAGGCATAGTTATAAGCTGCCAATTTGTCCTCGTCATAGGCTACAGCCTTACCAAAGAAGGCTTCAACGACTTCTGGGATTTCCTCAAGAGCAGTCGTAAGGTCTGTGAAGACCACACCTTGACTAATCAAGTCAGCTGGCAATTGTTCAAGTACAGTATTTGTTCCTACTTGGACCAATTTAGGGTTGTTTCCAAGCGCTGTAAAATCAGGCACATTTGCTGATGGTTCATTTTCAGTAATCGTTCCATCACCGAGATTCCAACGGTGGAATTTAACACGCTCAATTTTTGGAAGAGCCAAACTTTCAATCTTATCAAAGGCTGCTTGACGAAGGTCTTGCAACCAAAGTGGCTCTGCCTTTGCTTGTGAAAAAGCGATAATAGATTCTTTTGACATAGGTTACTCCTTTTCTAGTTATTTCGAGTAACAGACTTACGCTTCTTCGTGGTACTCGTAACCGAGCTCTTCAGCGATTTTCGCATAACCTTCTTGCTCAAGACGAGCAGCCAATTCAGGTCCGCCTGAAAGAACCACTTTACCTTCCATCATTACGTGTACAACATCTGGAGTGATGTAGTTCAAAAGACGTTGGTAGTGAGTGATAATCATAGCACCGAAGCCTTCGCCACGCATAGCGTTAACCCCTTTTGAAACCACTTTAAGGGCATCGATATCAAGACCTGAGTCAATCTCATCGAGAAGAGCAAACTTAGGTTCCAACATAAGCAATTGAAGGATTTCGTTACGCTTTTTCTCACCACCTGAGAAACCTTCATTAAGGTAACGCTCAGCCATTTCTTCACGCATACCAAGCAATTCCATCTTTTCATCCAATTTAGTGATGAAATCAAGAACAGAAATCTTTTCGTCATCTTCTTTACCAGCGTTCATAGCCGCACGGATGAACTCAGCGTTTGTGATTCCTGGGATTTCAGCTGGGTATTGCATAGCAAGGAAAAGACCTAGGCGTGCACGTTCGTCAACTTCCAAGTCAAGGATGCTTTCGCCATCAAAAAGGATGTCCCCTTCTGTGATTTCATAGTTTGGGTTACCCATGATAGCAGCTGAGAGGGTAGATTTACCAGTTCCGTTAGGACCCATGATAGCAGCAATCTCACCAGTTTTAAGAGTCAAATTAAGACCCTTCAAGATTTCTTTATCTTCAACAGAAACATGAAGATTTTTGATTTCAAGTACAGACATTGTATACTCCTTTTTCATATATACAGCGAGCACTTGCTCGCTAATTTGCATTATTTTTTTGAAAATAGTCTTGCTATTTTCTGGAAAATAAAAAGAGAACTTCCATTTTCCTTAATTAGAATCATTATAACAAAAAAGCCATTACTTGGCTTTTCAAATGTTTAATTTTTTCGCCCTTGCTTCCATTTTAACATGGTTGCTTGGCGATAATCACTATTCCCGATAAATTTTAGGAAATTGAAGAGAGGTGTTCGACCAACGCCCCAAATCTCAAGCCCTTCAATCAGAATTTCCATTCCCAAAAGTAAACTCAAGAGCAAGAGAATACCACCGAGACGACTGGAAACATTTAACAAGAGGGCAATCAATGAAAAGAGAATAGCGATGGCATAAACCACCAGAACCGCTCCTCGATGAGTGAAGCCCATGGCTAAGCTAGAAGGCGATGATGCAAGTGCATCTTGTCAGCCTCCATGGCTGGGCGCCCTGATAATTTACGGCGGACAATAGCTACCACTGTGTCAACAATAGGCACTCCAAGGATAATAACAGGTGACAAAATAGCCACTGCAGTTGCATTTTTCAATCCTTGCAATGACAAGACACCAATCATAAAGCCAATAAAAAGCGCCCCCGTATCACCTAGATAGATAATCGCTGGATGATAATTGTAAGGGAAGAAGCCCATAATGGCAGCCACCAAGACAAAGATGGTCATGGTCAAGAAAATATCAGTATCATAGAGGAAGAAATAAGAAATCACCCCCATAGTCATAAGGGAAATGATAGAAACTCCTCCAACCAAGCCATCCAAACCATCAATCAGATTAATGGCATTGGTGATGGCCGCAATCCATAACACCGTTAAAATCAAGGTCAGGACTGGCCCAAAATGAATCATGGGACCACCAAATGGAATCTTAAAGCTATCAAATCGGAAGTCTGTAAAAGCCCAAACGATAACAGCTCCAATAACAATACCAAGCATCTTAGGTAGAGGCTTTAATTCCAAGATATCATCAATGAAGCCCGTCAGAGCTACGACAGATCCCCCCACAACAACCGGCAAGATGTACCTAATGTAAGAAACATGCCAGATATCCTTATGGATAATCATAGGCATAAAGACCAAGGTCGCTAGTACAAAGGCCAACAAAATAGCTAGACCGCCAGCACTAGGCATGGGCTTTTTATTGATACGTCTTGCATTGGGATTGTCAACAGCTCCGACACGTAAGGCCAAAGAGCGTACCAATGGGGTCGTCACAATGGCAATCAAAAAGGTCCCAATCAAAACGAATATATAGTTAATGGTCCAAGGCATGTCTTAGCTCCATTTCGTTGCTTGTAGTACCGGTAAGGCGTCCTCTTCCATCAAGATTGTTGCATGCTCTTGTAGGTAGGCACGTGTTCGGTCTGCTACATTCGCATATTCAAGAAAACGCGCATACATATTGTTCGCGTAATAATCAGGCTCATCAGCCAAGTAAAGAAGGATCGTCATGTAGTAGACATCCCCAAGTTTATAAAGCTCAGAACCTTCAACAGGTATATCCTTCAAACCTTGCGTAAAAGTCACCACTTGATCAAAGTCAGAGAAGGCCAAGACATAGTGGGTATAGTCTTCACGAATATTTTCTTCAGCCACTTCCTTGGTAGGCTCTGTCATAGCCTTATCAACCTCTTCCAAGGTCTTTTCAAGCTCTTCGAGCTTATGGTGTGCTTCGATGTCACCCTTGTCCATAAAGTTACCCTCAAGGGCCTTTAGAAACTCTTCTGGAGAAAGCCCTGAATAGTCATCCATATCTGACAAATCGTTGAAATCAAGGTCTTCCTTAAGATCTGATTTAGTCACAAAGACATCCACACGATCCTTGCGTGGCGTGACACGGAAGCTCAGCATTCCACTATTTTTAAAGTTATCAGGCAAGTCCAACTCATCCATGACAGTATAGAAAAATTCCTCTGTTTTTTCCTGGGGAATCAAGAAATCCTTCAATTCCATACCATGTTCTTCAAGATCTTCCATGGTAATCATGATTTTTAGAGTTGTCTCGCTTATTTGTTTCATTTCCATATGTAAAAAACCTCGCACGAGTAGTTATTTCATTATACTAGAAAAGCCAAGAGATAGCAATTTCTGAGCAAGTTTGAGTCTTATTTTGGAAAGGATTTCTACAAACTTCTTAATACTAACAAAACCTTGTATTTCCCCATTTATACCTGTCATCTATCCTAGATTGGAGTATAATAAAAGTGAAGATATACATGGAGGTGATGACCATGACTGCCTATAAAAAAGGGTGGCTACGAGCTAGCATTGCTGGAGGAATAACGAGTTTATTGACGCTCTTTCTCTACTTATCGGGGCAACCTTATCAAGTAAACAAATCTACTTTTCTTACAGGGCTAATCGTCGCCATCATACTAGCAACTGCACCCATTTACGACGATAACCGTTTATCGCTCAAACAGCAATCACTTCTGCACTTCTCTATCATGTGTGTTACCATCCTTCCAATTCTCTGTTTGTCCGGATGGTATCCCTTGCATAATATCGTGGACTTCTTGAAAATCCTAGCTAGTTTCTTAACTTGTGGACTGGTCCTATGGTTGCTAGCTTACCTTATCTTTGGAAAACTTCTCCACAATTAATCTCTAAACCAGATAAAAAGGACTTCAATCGAAGTCCTTTTCAGTTTACTTAAAAGTAATTATCCGAAAATAAGTTTGACAGCTCCATAAAGAAGCACAATAATACCAAGTACGATACGGTATTTTCCGAAAACTGTGAAATCATGTTTCTTAATGTAATTCATCAAGAAGCGAATCACGAACAAGCTGACAACAAAGGCTGTCACACTAGCTACCAAGAGAATAGCCACTTGTCCACCTGTCAAGGTATTCCCGTCAATGAAATACTTAACCGCCTTAAGGCCACTATAACCAAACATGGTTGGAATACCAAGGAAGAAGGTAAAGTCAGCAGCTACGCTACGACTAGTACCAACGATGATACCCCCAAGAATAGTAGCACCTGAACGGCTTGTCCCTGGAATGATACTCAAGACTTGGAAAAGACCAATATAGAAAGCTGTCTTGTAAGACATACGTGCCAAATCCGTTACCTTAGGTTCTACACGTCGATTGCGGTCCTCAATCCAAATAAAGGCAATCCCGTAGACCACCAACATGATAGCTACTACAAAGAAATTACTGAGATGGGCCTCCATCCAGTCATCTAAAAGTAGACCAAAGAAGGCTGAAGGAATACAGGCAATGACCACCTTGAGCCAAAGTTGCCAAGTCAATTGCACTTCACGTGCTGTCTTACCAGGTTGGAAGGGATTCAAACGTTTAAAGTAAATGACCATAACCGCCAGAATAGCACCAAGTTGGATAACGATATTAAACATATCGATGAAATCTTTACTTTGTCTCAAGTTCAAGAATTCATTCACCAAAATCAAGTGACCTGTAGATGAAATCGGTAGCCACTCAGTGATACCTTCGACAATCCCAAGAAAGACTGCTTTTAGTAATTCAATAATAAATTGTGCCGTTTGCATAATTATCTCCGTTTTAAAATGCTAGCCTCATCACACCAAAAATGATCAAGGCTCCAAATCGTCCTTCCCATTATATCAAATTACAACTTGTATTTGAAGACAATCTTGGTATAGAGATTGTTTTTCTAATCCCAACTTATTGTCATTAATCCTAATTTCCTGTAAAATAGTAAGGTATGACATTTTTATAGGAGACATTGTTTCAATGAAAAGAATTATTGTAGCCTGCTTTGCAGCGCTCCTCCTCGTTTTTGGCGGAGTATCAAGCGCTCAAGCAGACGAGTATCTCCGTGTCGGTATGGAGGCTGCCTATGCACCTTTTAACTGGACACAGGACGATAACTCA
>OAUK01001139.1_pt1 | contig 9705 bp, 8 predicted proteins | sample 1495131 | NCBI WGS metagenome assembly OAUK01 (sample SAMEA2580009, study PRJEB22360) | human gut metagenome | biome: human gut; feature: human-associated habitat; material: faeces | place: Denmark | collected 2008/2010 | reverse complement strand
TAATATAGTCCGTTACGTCCTTCTGCCTGTGCTTGGCCGATACCAAGGACATAAGAAACTCGTATTGTATCAGGTAACGAATTGCTATATTCTCGATCTTCATTATGCTGCTGAATACCAGGAGTCTGTCTCTCTTTTCAGAATCGGAGGGGATGCCAGAGAATATTTTGGAAAATTGCTCAATTGAATATATGGGAATTGCCAAAGTACTGCATTCAATACCAATAGTTGTTCTTGCAGTGAAAATCCCATCTTTATTCACTTCGTTTGGATTATAGATTTGATTTTCCTGAATTGTAAATTTGTCAACCACTGCATTCAGTTTTCCGATGATATTTATTAAAAACAACTCCACCAACTGATAAGCGTTCTCTTTCATCACCTGATCAATGAATGTATCTTCGGAAAACCATACTTTTATTCCCTCTAAACAATATTTTTTCATCAAAACATCGATTGAAACAATAGAACCCTGGTTTTCAACAGGAAATGAATGATTCTCACCGCTAATGGCAATGTTTTTTATGCCTGTAATATAAAACAAAATATATGGATTCAAGATAAACACCTCCTCATAGCTGGTTACCCTCTTCCGTATTATATTAATTCATATTGTACAAAAATACAATGATGTTTATTTATGCTCTGCCATCTGATTATTCTGAACATCATCCATAATATTATTTTCTCCATAAATTATCCCCAGGTTCAAAAAGTTTCGAACCTGGGTATGCCTATCCATAAAGAACTCAAACCTTGCACCATGTCTGTCCTCAAAATAAAGGACAGAACGACAAAAAAAACAGATTCTCATGACTATGGAGAATTGTACCTCAAAGCCAGAAGCTTTAATGTAATAATGATTCTTCTTTCCCGATCAGCTCTCCTGTATTTTTCTATTCGGTGCATCTGTCAACGGCACGGTCATCCAGTTACGGATTATACAAAATCATATGCAAAATCACCTGTTCATCTCCAATATTCTTATAGGAATGGACGGTATCGGCCTTAAACCGGATGCTTTCGCCTTTCTCAACTTCAAACTTGTGACCATCGGCACAAATTTCAATTTTCCCCGCAAAGATCGTGATAAATTCGGTTGTTCCCTTTAGATGAGGTTCCGACTCCCAATAGCTCTCCCTGTCCAGCTCCAGATAATACACGGCAAATCTCCGGTTCTCATCGTCTGGAAAAAGAGAGTAGTTTTTCACCTTTCCGCCGTCTTCCAGCAGCGGCTGAATCTCTGAGGTTTTCACAATTTCATAAAGACTCTTGGGACGGACTGTCAGGGCGTCAAAAGGCACCTTCATTCCATTTGAAATTTTCCATAATGTAGATATCGTCGGATTTCCATCTCCGCGCTCAATCTGAGCAAGCATACTCTTGCTGACGCCGCTAAGCTTTGCAAGCTCATCCATACTTAATTTGTTTTCTTCCCGCAGCCGTTTCATATTTTTAGCAACGATTGTATTCATCGAATCCAAAAATATCGCTCCTTTCTATTGACAATATATCGCACAAGATGTACTATTATATCACACTAGTGCAATATATTAATCATTTTGTATCATTATACTATTTTACTATCAGTTTGTAAATAGGAAAGGAATCATTCTAATTATGAAACGAGAACATTTCTCATCGCGTCTGGGATTTATTTTAATCACAGCGGCCTGCTCTATCGGTCTTGGAAATATCTGGCGTTTTCCTTATATTACAGGAAAGTATGGAGGGGCATCCTTTGTTATCATTTATTTGATTTTCCTGGTCATACTGGGCCTGCCGGTTGTCGTAATGGAATTTGCGGTAGGCAGAGCCAGTCAGCGCAGTACCGCGCAGTCCTTCAATATTCTGGAACCCAAGGGCACAAAATGGCACTTATTTAAGTATGCAACCATCATTGGGAACTATCTGCTCATGATGTTTTATACGGTAATCAGCGGCTGGCCGGCCCTCTACTTTTTTTAAATGGTGGAGAGTCAGGATACTTTTTCAAGATGGTGAAGGGGGATTTTCAGGGACTCACCTCAGATGAGATTGGCCATGTATTCTCAAATTTACTAAGCAGCCCCCTATCCATGATTCTCTGTTCCTTTTTTGTAATTGTTCTCTCGTTCGGTATTTGCGCTGTCGGTCTGCAAAAGGGAGTGGAGCGTGTCACAAAAATCATGATGTCGCTTCTTTTTTGCCTTCTGCTCATTCTGGCCGTCAAGTCCGTCATGCTTCCCAATGCGGAAACAGGGCTGCGTTATTACCTGTATCCTGACTTTGGAACCATACAGAAAATTGGAGTACAGGAATGTATCTTTGCAGCTATGGGGCAGGCGTTTTTACACTCAGCATCGGAATCGGCACACTGTCCGTATTTGGAAGCCGCATCGACAAGAGCCATTCCCTAACCAGCGATGCCCTTTACATGGGGATCCTGGACACCGCGGTCGCACTTCTGGCGGGGTTGATTATCTTTCCGGCCTGCTTCAGCTTTGGGGTAGCGCCGGACAGCGGACCAAATCTCCTGTTCATTACCCTGCCGAATATTTTTAATGTCATGAGCGGCGGGCGTCTCTGGGGCAGCCTCTTTTTCCTCTTCATGGTGTTTGCTGCCATTTCCACCGTTATCGCGGTGATCGAAAATATTGTTACTTACGGGATGGATCTGACCGGATGCAGCCGAAAAAAATCAGTTTCCGTCAACCTTATACTGCTTCTGCTGCTGTCCCTGCCATGCATTTTCGGTTTCAATATCTGGAAAGGCTTTCAGCCGCTGGGGGAGGGAACCAGTATTCTTGATTTGGAGGATTTCATTTTAAGCAATAACCTGCTTCCACTGGGAAGTCTGGTATTCCTTTTGTTCTGCACCCGGCGTTATGGCTGGGGCTGGAATCAATTTTTCAAAGAAGCCTCCATTGGAAAAGGCCTGCCATATCCTGGCTTTGCCAGGAAATACATAAGCTGCGTCCTGCCGGTTATTGTGCTTGTGATTTTCATAAGCGGGTATTTATCACTATTCAAATAGGCTCTAAAAGAAAGAAGGGATGAGATGTTCCATTTATATGATTTTCTAATCTACTGTTTTATAACCGCCTATACACCAGGTGCCAACAATCTGCTTTCCATGAGCAACGCCATACGGCTGGGATTTCGCCGGAGCATTCGGTTTAATCTCGGTATACTGGCCGGATTCAGCGTAGTCATGGCTGTCTGTACTGCATTCAGTGCAACGCTCTATTCGTATCTCCCCAGAGTAAAAACAGGCATGCAGATTCTGGGCGCCGCTTATATGCTGTATCTCGCATGGAAGGTCTGGAAAAGTTCTGCGGATTTACATACAGACGGCGGAAAGGAGGCCAGTTTTATTTCCGGCATGATACTGCAATTTGCCAATCCTAAAATCTATATCTATGCAATCACGGCTATGTCGCTCTATACCCTGCCAGTCTGTCATTCGATCCAGGGATTGACCGGATTTACGATTCTGCTTTCCCTCATCGGCGCCTCCGGATCTTTTGTCTGGGCACTGTTTGGAGCCGCATTCTGTAAGTTCTTCTCGAAACACACAAGGCTGGTAAATACAGTTATGGCAATTTTACTCGTCTACTGTGCAGCTTCCCTTTTTCATAACGGTTGAAAAAGAAGCGAAAGACCTCAGGTTTTTCGCTTCTTCCTTTTTTCAATATTTTCTATTATCAGTGGAATACAGGCATGATTGCGGTATTCTCAAAGAAGTTCTAATCTTCCCAAAATCTTATTCGTGCAGTTTACTGTTCTTCCATCCTGTCTCAATCGCCGCATTACACTCCGCATCAAGCGCCTCGGCTGCCTCCTCGGGCGTTATGGTCCCGGCAAGCAGCTTGTGGATATGCGTGTAGAATACGTCGCGCACACCGCGCCAGTTTGGGTTGTTGGCGGTGAAATCCACCGTGTTGGCTGTGTTCGCAGTATAGGCCTCCTGCATAAAAATGTGCTTGCTCACACGTTCTGCAGTGGCGTTGCTGGCAGGGATTCCAATCTGTGCGTAATTCATGAGTTCCTCATCAGACATGAAATAACGCAGGAAATCCTTGGCGGCCTGGACCTTGTCCGTGTCGCCATTGTCAAAAATCTCGAAGCCGGTGACAAACGATGTATTATATCCTTTCCCATCCGGACTGGGGAAATTGGCCGTTCCTGTCAAGCTCATGTCCATACTGGGCAGCGTGGCGCTGTTTGCCATGTATATGGCAAGCTGGTTATTGGTAAACAGATCGCTGCAGTCAACAATCTCCAGATTCTCACAGCCGGCTGGAAAATAGCCCTTTTTATAGGAATCCGCAATCCACTGCAGAGCGGCAATTCCCTCTTCCGTATTGAGATTAAAACGGCCATTTTCGTCAAAGAAGTGACTACCCTTGCTGCGCAGTAAAGTCATGATATGCGTGTCTCCCTGGTCGTTCTTGGCGTACATCAGCATGGGATAGGTCATATCAGACAGATGAGCAGCCAATGTGGACAGGATGTGCTCCCATTCCTCCGGCGTCCAGCTCTGTATCGCGCCATCCACTCCAATATACTCCGCCAGTCCGCATTGACGGAACAGATCCTTGTTATAAATCAGCGTATTTTGAAGGCTGTAATAGGGCAGCATATACGTCTTACCGTCTGCCTGGCTCATCTTCCAGAGCGCATCATCAACATCTGCCCGCATTTCCTCCGTGATAATGTCGTCCAGCGGCACCACGCGGCCCGTATGAATATATCCTGCCATGTTAAAATAGCCTTCAAGCAGAATGTCCACCGCATCATCCGTATCAAAGCAGCCGGTAATATATTCATCCTCCTCCGTGTAGCCGAACTTTACAACCTCCACTTTGACATCGTAATCTGTGTACTGGGCGGCGAATGCCTCGCCTGCCCTGTTTAATACTTCATAGGAATCAGTAATGCCCGTGTCGGCATTGGCTACCGTTAGTGGCGGAAGCTTTACTTTCAGTGTAATCTGCCTCTTTTCTGCCTCCTGTGTTTTGCACCCGGTAAGTATCCCCATAAGCATAACAAAGAGTATTCCCCCCGCGGCAATCCGTCTCCAATGTTTCATCTCTTCTCCCCTCTTTTTCCTAATCCAAGCTTCTGCATCAGCTTGTTTACGTCGATTGGTTTTGCAATGAAGCCGTCCATTCCAATTTCCCTCGCCTTGACCTGATCTTCTCTAAATGTATTGGCTGTACAGGCATAAATAATAACTGTCTTTGCGTCTGGACGATTTAGCCTGCGGATGAGCTTTGTCGCCTCATAGCCGTTTCGCACAGGCATTTGCACATCCATCAGGATAATATCAAACTCATATGGCTGAGATTTTTCAAACAGTTCAACTGCCTCGCCCCCATCCGAAGCCCGGACTGCGGTAAATCCAAACGTATCCAGGATTTCCATAAGGATTTCCGCATTTAAATCATTATCCTCAGCTACCAGAATATGTGGTTTTTTCTCTCTTTCCTGGTCTTGATGTGCGTGATCCGCCACAGCAGCACCAGCAAAATCTTCAGGGGCAGTCTCTGACATCAAAGTAAAGGTAAAGCAGCTTCCTTCGCCAGGCCGGCTTGTCACGGCCAGTGTTCCTCCCATTTGCTTCGCCAGCAGCGAACTGATGGACATGCCAAGACCAGTCCCCTGTCTGCCCTGGGAAATACCACTGCGTTCCTGGCTAAACGGATCAAATATCTTTTGCCGGAACTCTTCGCTCATGCCGCAGCCGGTGTCTTCTACCTGATAGGTCGTCAATATTCCTCCGGCTTCCGCTGACTGGAATACCCGCATAGTGACACGGCCGCCCTCCGGTGTAAATTTAACCGCATTTCCCAGAATATTGACGAGGATCTGTTCAATCCTTATATCGTCTCCAACAAGGCCGGAACAGATAATGTCGGTTTCTACCCGGAAGTCAATCCCCTTATCTTCCATAGGACTGCGCATCAGGGATTCCGTCGTAGAAACCAGCTCATTAACAGAAAACGGCTTTGGCACCAATACCATTTTGTCAGATTGAAGTTTTGACATATCCAGAATGTCGTTGACAAGTGAGAGCAGGTATTTCGCAGTTGAATCAATTTTTCTAAGATATCCTGTCATCCGTTCAGTATCCCCAATGTTCTGCTGCATCAGATGGATCAGACCGATGATTCCGTTGAGCGGCGTGCGGATCTCGTGGCTCATATTTGAAAGAAACTCCCCACGGGATTTTGCTTCCGCTCTTGCCGTCGCGGAAATCAGGGAAATACGGACAATAACAAACATCATTAAGCACAGTACCATCACAACGACCACAAGCATCACAACTGTCATGAGTATAAACTGCTGAGTCTGTTCACGGAACACTTCCCGAGGAACCGTCAGTACGATACTCCATGTCGTACCGGGCATTGGGATAAAGGATACCACCTGCGCTCCCTGATCAATATAATCGAAGTGCAGCAGGAACTCCTCTCCCTGCCCTATTCGGGTGATAATATCTGAAACTTCCTTTTTCGATAGACCAGCACGATTCTGCAGCTGTTCAAAATAGTTGTCTATTTTCCCTATTCCTGCGCTGCGGTCCCGGTTGACAACGTAATTTCCGTCTATGTCAATGATTCCGGTATATCCCCGCCCATCAAAGCTGTCTATTTTTAGGCGATCCTCCATCAGGCTGATCTTTGAAAAGCCGATGATCCCGATAAACTGTGTCCCATCCACCTCAAAGGGTTCTCCCCGAACTCCATAGACGAGACTTTCTGTGAGCGTTTCCAAAATGTCCAAATTGTCATAGCGCATGACAATTTTATCTTGATCGAAAAGCAGAGGCGACACGAACTCTTTTTCCTTTTCATTTTTTATCACATTCGAGCTGGAGTAGGTGTTTCCATCAGAATCTACCAAATAAATTGTATTAAATATATTTGAAATCTGCTCTAAATTTAAACGTCTGCAAACATCCTGTATACTCGCGCATTGGCTAGTCATCGTTCTGGTGTAAACTGCAGACAGGGAGTCCCAAGAGTTTTCCAATTCGCTTTGAATATTCTGCATATCGTGCCTGGATAATTCCTGCATCGAAGCGACAACCGAAGCATCCGTTGTTTTGGTAAGTTGTTTCATGTAGACACAGACCGCAAGCGATAAAACGACCAATGTCGCTATAATAAAAGCTATCGCCCGGTACTTGTTACCTCTTTTCATAACCTCCTCCATTCCCCTGAAATGCTCCGTCAGTCCAGATACACTTCATCGTATTTCTTCAGCCCGCCATATGGGGAAAGAAACGGTTTATCCATACAGTTCAAACTGGCTTACCAACTCTTCCAGTACCTGCGCCTGTGAGGAAAGTTCTTCACTGGCAGCAGCCAATTCAACTGAAGTTGCGGTGTTGCTCTGCACTACATCCGATATCTGTCCCACTTCTGTTGTAATATGTGAAATAGCTTCCCTTTGATAATTTGCTGCGGCTGCTATCTTGTCCACTGTCATTACCACCTGCTTTGTACTTTCCACGACCTGCATCAGTGAACCAGCTGCTTCGCAGGCTGTTTTTTCTCCTTCTTCAACCGCAGCTGCTGATTCCTTAATTAATACCGTTGTATTTTTAGATGCTTTCGATGTCCGGTCCGCCAGATCGCGAATTTCTCTTGCACAACTGCAAATCCCGCCCCAGCCTCACCTGCCCTTGCAGCTTCCACCGAAGCATTTAAAGCCAGAATATTTGTTTGAAATGCAATGTCCTCAATTGTCTTTATAATATGATGAATCTGACTGGACTTTTCGCTGATTACATTCATGGCTTCAATCATTTCCTGCATCTTTTTACTGCTCATGGAAACCTGTACACCTGCCTGTTCCGTCTGGACACGCGCACCGCTTGCATTTTCCGCTGTTTCGCTTACACGATCAGATACATTATGTACGACTGCTGCAAGTTCTTCCACCGAACCGGCCTGCTCTGCCGCCCCCTGGGCAAGTGCCTGAGCTCCCGCAGATACCTGTTTGCTTCCATCTGCTACCTGTTTTGCCGAATGGCCCATCTGCAAAAGGATACGGTTAAGGTTATCGCGAAGCCCCCTCATGGAAACTAAGATACGGTTATACTGCCCTCTGTAGTATTCTTTCACTTTTGATTGGACATTAAAATCCCCTTCCGCCATGGAGCCAAGTATACCACTGATATCCTCAATGATCGTCTTCTGATAGCTGATCAGATCGCGTATGCTGTCCGACATCTTCCCCAGTTCGTCTTCTGAAGTATAGGCAACAAATGCTCCATCCAACTCTCCCACGGCCAGCTTTTGGGCAGCAAGCTCGATTTCATTTACAGGCCTGCGTATACCATTGGAAATATAAAGTCCAAACAATAATGCTGACACGATACTTAAAACCATGATTATAATCACTATGACAATTGCAGCGGTCTGCGCGTGCTCCCCCTCCGCCACCATAAGCTTTGCATTCTGGCCAGCGGCATCTGCTATCATCTGAAGAGTATCCGACATCTGGTTCAGAAGCGGAATATAATTTAATTTCATGACCTGATAGGCTTCCGCACGTTTCTCTGAATCAATCAGTTCAAATACCCGGTCACGATATACGACAGCCTGCTCTAACAGCGAATCAACCTGATCCACGAGTGCAATATCTCCCTTGAATGACTTTCGGATTACAGGGAAGGCCGCACGCATATTTCCAAGATGGCTGTTTGCTTTTGCTACATTTTCGTTCGTATCGTCCATGTCCAAATCTAATATGGCATTCAGAATATCTGACCGCGCAGCCTGCATCTCCCGCTTCGCGATCCACACGTTAACCGTAGCGGTATAATTATTGTTGTAGAAGGAAGACAGGTTATTACCGATTTTATTCAGCATAAACAGCGCCGCGATACTTGCCGCCAGGCATATAACGATAATCACTGCATACGATAATAACAGCCTGGCCCTTAATTTCATATTCCGTATATGTTCCAGCATAATTCCCTCCTGGTGATCATTTTGTTTCACTCCAAAGTATCCCGCGCTGCAGCCACGGCGTCCCGTGAGGCATTCCACAAAGGGAACTTTTTATAGAAGTAATTCAGCCTCTCCTCTATAAACGACTGCCACAGGTCTGCAAATAATCCTGAATTGTCAGCTTGCAAAGCATTTTCTAACTGGCAGATGAAATCATGCAAATGAACTTCTGGCTGTCCGGTTCCCATCAGGACAGCAGAAAAAATGTACCCCCATGCCACAAGTTCCCTCAATTTTTCATAGATTTCCCGTATCGATGCTGAGGGGCATTCACTGGAGATGAAATTCATAAGAACATCAATGCAAAGTATGCTGTTATTTTTATCACGCAGCATACTTATGGTTTGCAGCAGTTTCTCCTTCCTCTCTCCCTTAGCCGATTCCAATGTATAGTGAGTCACGCTGCGAACCGTCAAAGCCAGTATTTGCATAGCCTCGCCATGAAGGCGCAGGTTTTCCCGGATTTCAGACCTGCCCATAATATCCATATCAACGGATTCCAGACAGACCTTTGTTCCAACTCCCATATAAGTCTTAGTTATCCCAAGTGAATTCAGTACCTCCAGAGTTCGGCGTACTGTAATCAAAGAAACGTCATACCGCTCCGCCATCCTGGGCAGTGAGGGCAGATAGCTGCCAACCGGGTAAACCTCCCATAGAATCTCACGGATTATGGTGGAGGCCAGCGTATAACGCA
>OAUK01001136.1_pt1 | contig 9718 bp, 7 predicted proteins | sample 1495131 | NCBI WGS metagenome assembly OAUK01 (sample SAMEA2580009, study PRJEB22360) | human gut metagenome | biome: human gut; feature: human-associated habitat; material: faeces | place: Denmark | collected 2008/2010 | reverse complement strand
CAATGCCTCCGGGAATTCCAAAAGCCAAAAAGCCCTCTGTCCAGCCGTTCCATCACATCATCCGCGTTTCCGCTGTATAAGTGGTAGCGGATATCAGGACAGCTCTTTTGTAAATCCGTGGCTATCCTGGCAATCAGACGCATGGCATCTGTCTCCCCGCCTCCAATGTAAATGTCTCCGCCAATGGCCTCATCCGGCGCCGTAAGTTCCGCTTCTGTCTTATCTACCAGATCGAGTATTTCCGCCGCCCGTTTGCGGAGGAGCATCCCTTCCTCTGTCAATGTGATTCTGCGGTTTCCGCGGATCAACAGTTTTTTTCCGATCTCATTCTCTAAGTCCATGAGCTGCCTTGACAGCGTTGGCTGTGTCATATGGAGGGACTCCGCGGCCCCTGATATGCTTTCTTCCCTGGTGACAGCCATAAAGTATCTTAAAACACGAATATCCAATCTGATTCCTCCATTCCTGTTATTTATGCCAGACACACGAAAATTCTTCTATGTCTATTATATATAGAATGCGATATGCCTGTCAAGTATGGGATTGTATTTAATATAAGTATTTGATATGAATATGATTTTGGATTACAATAAAGACATAAAAGAAGCAAATAATTTGCGAGGAGGAAAATATGCAGAAGGAAAGCATCATGGGGACAACACCGATCCCCCGATTAATCATAAAAACGTCCATACCACTGATTATATCATTGCTGGTAAACAATCTTTATAATCTTGTGGACAGTATCTTTGTCTCCCGTGTCAGCGAGGATGCGCTGACGGGAATCTCAATTGCGGCGCCGCTGCAGATGCTCATGATTGCGCTGGGATGCGGGCTGGCCGTGGGGCTGAACGCAATGGTATCCAAAGCCATGGGAGAAAAGCAACCGGAGGAAGTAAAAAAGACAACATCGGCGGCAATCGTCATGGCATTCGGAGCGTATCTGATTAATGTAATCATCTGCTTGTTACTTGTAAAACCATACTTTGCATGGCAGGCCGGCGGGAATGAAGTGATTGCGCGGTACGGAATTTCCTATATACGGATCTGCATGCTCTTTTCCTTTGGCCAGATGCTCCAGTGGGTGTTTGACCGGCTGTTGATTGCAACAGGAAAATCCAATCTGTTCCTTGCCACGCTGGGGACAGCTTCCCTCGTGAATGTGATTTTAGACCCAATCCTGATATTTGGATATTTTGGTTTTCCGGCCAGGGGGACGGCAGGGGCGGCCGCAGCGACCGTTACGGGGCAGCTGGCAGGAGGACTTCTTGGAATTTATCTGAATATAAAAAGGAACAAAGAAATCCCGGTTCATTTTACCCTGCATATCCAGAAAAAGTATGTGGCTAATATCCTGAAAGTTGGAATCCCCACAGCGATTGTACAGGGAATCATGTCCGTCATGGGAATATTTATCAATACCATCCTGTACCAGTTTTCATCAACAGCAGTGGCAATCTATGGAATCCTGATGAAAGTTCAGAACCTGGCACAGATTGGCGTCCAGGGAATGAACAACGGCCTGCTCCCGATTATTGCTTACAATTATGGGGCCGGAAAAGAAAAGAGAATCCATGAGACAATCCGGTGCGCATTTCTTTATGCAGTGATAATCATGATAGTGGTCCTGATTTCTCTTGAATTGATACCGGATAAAATCCTGATGTTGTTTGACGCCTCTGAGCAGATGATACGGCTCGGTATTCCAGCGGTCAGAATTATGTCGGTCAGCTTTTTTGTATCGTCGGTGGGGATTATATTTGCGGCAATTTTTCAGGGGTTTGGAAATGGAAACTACAGCATGTATCTTGCATTCATGCGCCAGGTAATTCTGCTCATACCGATTCTTCTGATTGGAGCAGCTATAGGAAATATAACGGTTATCTGGTCGGGGGTTGCGGTGGCGGAGGCGCTGTCCATTCCTTTTGGAATGTGGTTATATGGAAAAGTAACACAAAATATGATTGCGCCTATGGCAGAAACTTATGGGGAAAACAGGGTCGAAACTGCATAGAAACAATAAAGCAATAAGTGTCAATTATATGTAGAACACACGATGCTTTGTGGGTATAGAGGGAAATGGAGACAAGGGAGGTGATAGATTAGAATGGCAAACTATGTGGAAAACCCTGATTCCGTGATTCAAAATCTGGAGGATGCCGGATGTGATATGGAGATGGTGGCAGAGTTTATGAAATTAGGCATCGCTGGAAACCGGCAGAACCAGTTAAAGCTGTTGGAACAGCATAGAAAACGCCTGTTGGAGAAAGTACATATGAATGAAAAGCGGATTGACTGCCTGGACTATCTGGTGTTTCAGATGAATAAAGAAGAATAACAGGATTATATAAGGAAGGAGTGCTGAACCCTGCCTATACCTTTACGCTGCCCAGGTATCAGATGGTGGCAGGCTTTTATGATATTATGTCTCATATTCTGGAACAGTACTTTTCCGGTGAGGATGACAATACTTCCGATTATATCATGGAGGGGATGTTAAAATCCATGATTCACAGCTCCAGAATTGCAGTTAAGAATCCTTTGGACTATGTGGCCAGAAGCAATATCATGTGGACCGCTACATGGGCATTAAATACACTGGTGTCCAAAGGAAAGACAACAGACTGGATGGTGCATATGATTGGGCAGTCGGTAGGAGCTTACACGGATGCCACCCACGGAATGACACTGTCTGCCGCATATGAAATGGGTAGAAATGTTTAGAAGGAGGCCGGGGCAATTTCCCTGGTGACAACCATACCGGTCGCTGCAATCGCCTCTAAATAGTGAGATGCAGACAGTTAAAACCGCCCGTACCCAAAATGGCTGAGTATTTCTGAAATCCAGAAAACCCAGCTATATGATATACTCAAAAAGCATAGAAATCAATTTGATATAAGCATTGGATATTTCCTGCTATTGGTATTAAAATATCGTTAGATAAAGAAAAAGAGTAAAACGGCAAAGTTTATTTAAAGTTTATACTTATGTTAGCCAGCTGTTATTTTCGTCAGTTAGGATAGTTCATATTAAGAAACCGACTCACATTATTTTAAGGAGGAGCAGACAAAATGAAACAGATTAATCAGAAGTTTTTAACAGGAGAGCGCGCGTTATTCCAGGGTAAGGATTTGAAAATCTATGATACCACTTTTGCTGATGGGGAATCCCCTTTAAAGGAAAGCAGAAACATTGAGCTTTACCGCAGCATGTTCAAGTGGAAATATCCGCTGTGGTACAGTCACAATATTAAAATGGAGGACTGCGTGCTGTTTGAGATGGGGCGTGCCGGAATCTGGTATACGGAGAATATCTCCATGAAAAACTGTATTGTGGAGGCTCCAAAAAATTTCCGCCGTACCACCGGAATCGAACTGGAGCGCGTTACCATGCCGAATGCAGGTGAGACCCTGTGGAACTGCGATCAGATCCGGATGGACCAGGTATCCGCGAAAGGCGATTATTTTGCAATGAACAGCAGCAATCTTTATATCGACGGCTTTGAACTGGTTGGAAATTATTCCTTTGATGGGGTTAAAAATGCGGAAATTCATCACGCAAGGCTGCTGTCCAAGGACGCGTTCTGGAACAGTGAAAATGTAACGGTTTATGATTCCTTTATTTCCGGCGAATATTTAGGCTGGAATGCGAAGAACTTAACGCTCATCAACTGTACCATTGAAAGCAGCCAGGGTATGTGTTACATTGACAATCTGGTGATGAAAAACTGCCGCCTTTTAAATACAACGCTTGCATTTGAATATTCCACGGTGGATGTGGAGGTGAACAATACCATTGACAGCGTTTTAAATCCCAACAGCGGCATAATCCGGGCAGGAAAAATCGAAGAACTGATTATGGATGCATCAAAGATTGATGTGACAAAAACGTTCATTCAGACGGAAGAATTAAAGGAGGCTGTGTAGGATGCCTTACAATTTTGATGAGTTAACCGAGCGCCGGGGAACAGGTTCCATGAAGTGGGATGTACCGGAGGGTGAGCTTCCCATGTGGGTGGCGGATATGGATTTTGAGACAGCCCCGGAAATCAGGGAAGCGCTGATGAAACGGGCAGCCCATGGGATTTTTGGCTATACGGTAGTTCCGGACACATGGAGAGAAGCGGTCACCGGCTGGTGGGAACGGCGGCACGGCTTTGTGATGGAAAAAGACTGGCTGGTATTTACCACCGGAGTGGTTCCGGCTATTTCAAGCGGCGTCAGAAAGCTGACGACGGTTGGAGAAAATGTGCTGGTTCAGACACCGGTCTACAACATCTTTTTTAATTCTATCCGAAACAATGGCCGGAACATCATCGAGAACAGGCTGCTCTATGATGGAGCGGGCTACCGGATTGACTGGGAGGACTTAGAAAAGAAGCTGTCAGATCCGCAGACGACTCTGATGATTCTCTGTAATCCTCACAATCCCACCGGAATGATCTGGACGCGGGAAGAACTGGGGAGAATCGGAGAGCTATGTGCGGCCAATCATGTGAAGATTATGTCGGATGAGATTCATTGTGATCTGACAGAGCCGGGGTACGGTTATATCCCCTTTGCATCAGTATCAGAAACATGCGCTCAGAACAGCATCACCTGCATCGCTCCAACGAAAGCCTTTAATCTGGCTGGTTTGCAGACAGCAGCTGTCATGGTGCCAAACGAAGAACTACGTCACAAGATGGAGCGCGCTTTGAATACGGATGAAGTAGCGGAACCCAACGCCTTTGCGATTGAAGCTGCCATTGCAGCATTTACAAAAGGCGAGGGCTGGCTGGATGCGCTTAGGGAGTATTTGGCAGAAAACAGGAAAACAGTCCGTAAATTTCTGAACGATGAAATCCCGGAGATGTCTCTGGTACCGGCCCACGCCACCTATCTGCTCTGGCTGGACTGCCGTAAAATCATTGTGGATGCGTCAGAATTATGCCGGTATCTCAGAAAGGAGACAGGACTTTACCTGTCAGCCGGTATGGTATATGGCGGAAACGGCAGAGAATTTCTGCGAATGAATACAGCCTGCCCGAAAGAACGGCTTCTGGATGGTTTGGAGCGTTTGAAACAGGGCGTTAAGACCTATGAGGAATATGCAGCCGGAAGCTGTTGATGATGATAGAAGGGTGACCATGTACTATAAAAAGTTTCGTTCATTAAATTTATCAGCATTGGGGCTGGGCGCATTGCGCCTGCCCATGGAAAAGGACAATCCAAACCGTATTGACAGGGAAGAAGGACGAAAAGTCATTGACCAGTCATTGTCCAGTGGTATCAACTATATTGACACAGCCTTACCTCGCCACCAAATTCTATGGGGCAGCCAATCCGGATATACAAGCTGTGTTTGAAGAACAGCTCAAGCGTCTTCAGACAGATTATTTTGATTTTTATCTTCTGCATGGCATGGATGAAAACTTATTTCAGACTATATGGATAAAGATAAGGACTAACTTGGTTATCTCCTGTTGGAGCAATAAGATTTTACAATATTGATTAGAATAAGCATTGTCTCAATAAAAAAACAGCTCCTTTTCAGGACATAAGAAATAGATGCCAGGCTCCGGAAGACGACTTTTCCGGGGCTTTTTGCGTATGCCGGGGATGGCGCTAATCTTGCTGAGGCGATGAAGCAGGTAAGGCTGTTCAATAACCTGAAGTCCCAAAAATGCAATTCCTTCCAATGCCTGTCAAAACCACTTGTAGTCAAAGTATGAAAGATGTATAATTACAAAAGAGATGCAAAGCCATGACCACTCTGGAGTGTTATTAACGCATGGAAGAAGATTAAAAAGATGATGCTCTCCCTGTTGGGTCACTGAGGAGGAGGAAGTATGGAAATATTAAATGAAACGCTCAAACGGACAGGCTACGAATATGATACGCTGATGAATCTGCTGCATGTCAGCGTCAGCAAGCATATATTGGATGAGTATTATACCCTGGTATGGTGCAATGACTACTATTATGAACTGATTGGATATTCCAGGGAGGAGTACGAGGCATTGTACCACAATAAGCCGGCTCATTACTATATGAATGACGATTTGAATATCCACGATGAAAAGCTGTGGATGCAGCTGAGCGCCAAGGTAATGGAGACACTGGAATCAGGGGAAAAGTCCTATAATCTGGTTACGCGGATGCGGCGGAAACATAACGGAAACCATCATGATTATATGTGGGTGCGGCTGAATGCATATCTTACGGATGAATATGTGGATGGCTACCAGGTCAGCTATTCGGTCATGACGGATATTACCGATGTGATGGATATGAAGCTGGAGCAGTCAGTGACCTACGACAGCCTGCCGGGGTTTGTCTCCAAGTTCAGAGTTAACCGGAACCTGGACTTTAAGCTGCTGGAGGCAAATGACCGTTTTTTTGACTTTTTTGGGAAAGACAGCATGGACGGCATGGATAATGCTCTTTTTCGTGAAAATATAATACGCAACATGCCGGTATTTCTGGAACATAAAAATGCTGTTACCAATGGCAATTCGGTTCATTTTACGGTACAGATGAAGAACCGGTCTGGCAATGACGCCTGGCTGCAGATTAACGCCTCCTGCATCGGGTATCAGGAGGGCGATCCGGTGTACCTGGCCATTTATATTGATATTACCAACGAAACAGAACTTCGGCAGATGCAGCAGAAATTGGAGGCGCAGGCGAAGGAGCTTCGTTCTGCCCTGGAGACAGCGGAGGAGGCGAACCGTGCAAAATCAGATTTTCTTTCCAGAATGAGCCATGATATCAGGACTCCCTTGAATGCGGTGCTCGGCATGAAGGATATTGCGGAAGCCCATTTGGACGACCCTGCAAAGGTGAAGGACTGCTTAAGGAAGATTGGTTTGTCAGGGCAGCATCTGCTGAGTCTTATTAACGATGTGCTGGATATGTCTAAAATTGAAAGCGGAGAAATGGTTCTCAGGGAAGATTCCATGTCCTTGCCGGAGGTGCTGGAGAATGTAGTGGCCATTATGCAGCCACAGTTCGGCGAGAAGGAGCAGCATTTTTCCATTCGCCTGCGGTCAGTGGTGCACGAACAGTTTTTAAGTGATGCCCTGCGTTTGAGGCAGATTTTTATCAATATCTTGTCTAACGCATATAAGTTTACCCCTGTCAATGGAACTGTTTCCATGGATGTCTGCGAGAAGCAGGCTGTGGATGGAACAGCCCTCTTTCGCTTTTCAATAACTGACACGGGAATCGGCATGAAACCGGAATACCTGGCCCAAATCTTTACGGCATTCAGCAGAGAACGGGACAGCCGTGTGGATAAGACGGAAGGAACCGGTCTTGGAATGGCAATCACAAAAAGGTTCGTGGATATGATGGGAGGAACTATTGAGGTTACCAGCGAATTGGGAAAAGGGACCTGCTTCAGGGTGGAACTACCACTGAAAATAGAAGAGAACCAGTTTATAAAAGGAGAATTTCCAGGGTTGAGAATCATTGTCACAGATGATGACGCAGTCATGTGCGAGTATATGGCTGAGATGCTCGGACAATTGGGTATCCATGCGGATTGGGTCGACAGCGGCATCCAGACTGTGGAAATGATAAAGACAGCAAAGCAGAACGGGGAAATGTATGATGCGGTGCTTCTTGACTGGAAAATGCCGGATCGGGACGGATTTGAACCCCCCCGCCGGATTCGGGAATTGTGCGGCGGCCAGCTGCCGGTACTGATTATCTCAGCTTACGATTGGAGCGATGTTGAAAAAGATGCAAAAAAGGCGGGTGTCACAGGTTTTCTGCAGAAACCGATATTCGTCTCGACCCTGATTCATGGGCTGCAGCGGTATGTGCTTGAGGGACAGCCGGCCAGGAAAACGCAGGGGACAGATACCGGAGCCAGGTTTACGGGCAGGCGCTTCCTGCTCATAGAAGACAATGCAATCAATCAGGAGGTTGCCAGGGAACTCCTGGCCGACATGGGCGCTGAAGTGGATACTGCAAGTGACGGAGCCGAGGGGGTGGAGACGTTCAGACGCTCCCCGGACGGTTTCTATGACGTGATTTTAATGGATGTCCAGATGCCGGTGATGAACGGATATGAGGCCACTAGAGCCATCCGCACCATGGACCGTGACGGGGCCAAGGCAGTTCCCATCCTTGCCATGACAGCGGATGCGTTTTCGGAGGATATCCAGGCTGCGAAAGACGCCGGAATGAACGGACATATGGCAAAACCCCTGGACAAAGCAATCCTGTGGAGGGAAATAGGAAAATACTTAAACAGTGATTTTTCCCCAGAAACAGCCGGCAAATCCGGCGTGAATCACTAAATAGCCATAAAGGCGATGAGAAAGTAAAATCCCGGAGGACACCTGAATGGAGATTAACCTGAGTTATGAACAGCTCAATGCTGAATACAGTATGCTGATGAGTGTTTTAGGCGCAAGCGTCAGCAAGCATCTGGTAGATGATCATTTTACCTGTATCTGGGCAAATGATTACTACTATGAGCTAATCCGCTATCCGAAGCCCTTGTATGAACATCTGTTTCGCAATCACTGCGATGAATATTTTTATAATAATCCCAAAGGATGGGCCAGGCTGACGGAACAGGTCCATTCTGCACTGGAGCAGGGGAAAAGCGGCTATTCCTTATATCTTCCCATGATATATCCGGATGGAGGGACTTTCTGGGTCAGGATGCAGGCGGTGTTTACCGATGAGTTTATCAATGGATACCGTGTGTCCTATACAACGATGGTTGATGTGACTGATATGATGCAGGCCCGGCTGGAACAAAAGGAAACCAGGCAGGATTTTGATAAAATGATGCAGGAGCAGGCGATGATTATGAGTGCGCTTAATATAAGCGTCAGCAAACACCTGATTGATGAACATTATACCTGTGTCCTGGCCAATGAGTATTACTATAAGCTGATTGGCTATTCAAAGGCAAGATACGAGGCGTTGTTCCACAATCATCCGGATGAGTTCTTTGCCAATAACCCGGAGGGCTGGGAACTCCTGACAAGCAAAGTTGAAGCTGTTCTGAAAAATAATGGGGATGGATATGAGGCGATTGTGCCCATGAAATATGAGGACGGTTCAAGCTACTGGGTCAAGCTGGTGAGCTTTTTTACAGATGAATACATAGACGGATTCCGCATTTCTTACACGGTAATGACAGATGTAACAGAATTAATGAGAACAAAAAACGAGCAGGAAATGCTTATGAGTGCAATGGAGGTCAGTGTCAGCAGGCACTTGATGGATGAACATTTTACTGTTATCTGGGCTAATGAATGTTACTACCGGATGATTGGGTACACGAAAGAGGACTATGAGACCAGATTCCATAACTGCTGCGATGCGTATTTCTGGGACAATGAAACCGGTTTGAGGATTATTAATGAGAATATCCAGAGTATGACCAATGCGGATGAGAAAAGTTACGAGGCATATCTGCCGCTTAAAATGCCGGACGGTTCCATGCGCTGGGTCAAAATAGTGGGTTTTCTGACAGATGAATACATGGATGGAATACAGATTGCCTACACCACAATGATTGATGTCACAGATTTGGTGCAGACCCAGAAGGAGCGGAGTATTGCTTATGAGAATATTCCGGGATTCATAGTCAGGCACCGCATCCTGCCGCAGGGGATTGTAATGCTTGACGCCAGCGAACGGATTAAGGATATTTTTGATGTCAGCATGGAGGATATCGCCGCCATCGACCCGCTGGAGGTGATGTCCGG
>OAUK01001132.1_pt1 | contig 9741 bp, 6 predicted proteins | sample 1495131 | NCBI WGS metagenome assembly OAUK01 (sample SAMEA2580009, study PRJEB22360) | human gut metagenome | biome: human gut; feature: human-associated habitat; material: faeces | place: Denmark | collected 2008/2010 | reverse complement strand
CATCAGCAATTACCAGCGCGTGGTTATGCAGCTGTCGCCGTCGCTTATCGTAACCTGCAACAATGGCAAAACTCGCTTACACTGTGGCAAAAGGCGCTCTCTCTGGAGCCGCAAAATAAGGATTATCAACGGGGACAAATTTTAACCCTGGCAGATGCGGGTCACTATGATACTGCGCTGTTTAAACTTAAGCAGCTTAAATCTGGAGCACCGGACAAAGCCAATTTACTCGCAGAAGCCTATATCTATAAACTGACGGGGCGTTATCAGGATGAATTACGGGCGATGACAGAGTCATTACCTGAAAATGCATCTAAGCAACAATATCCCACAGAATACGTGCTGGCACTACGTAATAATCAACTAGCTGCCGCGATTGACGATGCCAATTTAACGCCAGATATTCGCGCTGATATTCATGCCGAACTGGTCAGACTGTCGTTTATGCCTACGCGCAGTGAAAATGAACGTTATGCCATTGCCGATCGCGCCCTCGCCCAATACGCTGCATTAGAAATTCTGTGGCACGATAACCCAGACCGCACTGCCCAGTACCAGCGTATTCAGGTTGATCATCTTGGCGCGTTATTAACTCGCGATCGTTATAGAGACGTTATTTCTCACTATCAGCGTTTAAAAAAGACGGGGCAAATTATTCCGCCCTGGGCGCTATATTGGGTTGCGTCGGCTTATCTCAAAGATCAGCAGCCGAAAAAAGCACAGTCAATAATGACCGAGCTCTTTTATAACAAGGAAACCATTGCCACGGATTTATCCGATGAAGAACTTGCGGATCTCTTTTACAGCCACCTGGAGAGTGAAAATTATCCCGGCGCGCTAACTGTCACCAAACATACCATTAATACTTCGCCGCCTTTCCTTCGGCTAATGGGCACGCCTACGAGCATCCCGAATGATACCTGGTTACAGGGGCATTCGTTTCTCTCAACCGTAGCAAAATATAGTAATGATCTTCCTCAAGCTGAAATAACAACCAGAGAACTTGCTTATAACGCACCAGGAAATCAGGGACTGCGCATCGATTACGCGAGTGTGTTACAAGCCCGCGGTTGGCCTCGTGCGGCAGAAAATGAATTAAAAAAAGCAGAAGTGATCGAGCCACGTAATATTAATCTGGAGGTTGAACAAGCCTGGACAGCATTAACGTTACAAGAATGGCAGCAGGCAGCTGTCTTAACCCACGATGTTGTCGAACGTGAACCGCAAGATCCCGGCGTTGTACGATTAAAACGTGCGGTTGATGTACATAATCTTGCAGAGCTTCGTATCGCTGGCTCAACAGGAATTGATGCCGAAGGTCCAGATAGTGGCAAACATGATGTCGACTTAACCACCATCGTTTATTCACCACCGCTGAATGATAACTGGCGCGGTTTTGCTGGATTCGGTTATGCCGATGGACAATTTAGCGAAGGAAAAGGGATTGTTCGCGACTGGCTGGCAGGTGTTGAGTGGCGGTCACGTAATATCTGGCTCGAGGCGGAGTACGCTGAACGCTTTTTCAATCATGAGCATAAACCCGGCGCGCGCCTGTCTGGCTGGTATGATTTTAATGATAACTGGCGTATTGGTTCGCAACTGGAACGCCTCTCTCACCGCGTTCCATTACGGGCAATGAAAAATGGTGTTACAGGCAACAGCGCACAGGCTTATGTTCGCTGGTATCAAAATGAGCGGCGTAAGTACGGTGTCTCCTGGGCTTTCACTGATTTTTCCGACAGTAACCAGCGTCATGAAGTCTCAATTGAGGGTCAAGAACGCATCTGGTCTTCACCATATTTGATTGTCGATTTCCTACCCAATCTGTATTACGAACAAAATACAGAACACGACACCCCATACTACAACCCTATAAAAATGTTCGATATTGTTCCGGCATTTGAGGCAAGTCATTTGTTATGGCGAAGCTATGAAAATAGCTGGGAGCAAATATTCAGCGCAGGTGTTGGTGCCTCCTGGCAAAAACATTATGGCACGGATGTCGTCACCCAACTCGGCTACGGGCAACGTATTAGCTGGAATGACGTGATTGATGCTGGCGCAACGCTACGCTGGGAAAAACGACCTTATGACGGTGACAGAGAACACAACTTATACGTTGAATTCGATATGACATTCAGATTTTAAGGATAAATATGTTACGTAATGGAAATAAATATCTCCTGATGCTGGTGAGTATAATTATGCTCACCGCGTGCATTAGCCAGTCAAGAACATCATTTATACCGCCACAGGATCGCGAATCTTTACTCGCCGAGCAACCGTGGCCATATAATGGTTTTGTGGTGATTTCATGGCATAACGTTGAAGACGAAGCTGCCGACCAGCGTTTTATGTCAGTGCGAACATCAGCACTGCGTGAACAATTTGCCTGGCTGCGCGAGAACGGTTATCAACCGGTCAGTATTGCTCAAATTCGTGAAGCACATCGAGGAGGAAAACCGCTACCGGAAAAAGCAGTAGTGCTGACTTTTGATGACGGCTACCAGAGTTTTTATACCCGTGTCTTCAGGCCTTCCAGTGGCCGGCTGTATGGGCTCCCGTCGGCAGTTGGGTCGATACTCCAGCGGATAAACAAGTGAAATTTGGCGATGAGATGGTCAGTCGAGAATATTTTGCCACGTGGCAACAAGTGCGAGAAGTTGCGCGTTCCCGGCTCGTTGAGGTCGCTTCTCATACATGGGATTCTCACTACGGTATTCAGGCTAATGCCACCGGCAGCTTATTGCCTGCATATGTAAATCGTGCATATTTTACTGACCACGCACGGTATGAAACCGCAGCAGAATACCGGGAAAGAATTCGCCTGGATGCTGTAAAAATGACGGAATACCTGCGTACAAAGGCTGAGGTAAATCCACACGTTTTTGTTTGGCCTTATGGCGAAGCGAATGGCATAGCAATAGCGGAATTAAAAAAACTCGGTTATGACATGTTCTTCACCCTTGAATCAGGTTTGGCAAATGCGTCGCAATTAGATTCCATTCCGCGAGTATTAATCGCCAATAATCCCTCATTAAAAGAGTTTGCCCAGCAAATTATTACCGTACAGGAAAAACCACTACAACGGGTAATGCATATCGATCTTGATTACGTTTATGACGAAAACCGCCAGCAAATGGATCGCAATATTGATGTGCTAATTCAGCGGGTAAAAGATATGCAAATATCTACCGTGTATTTGCAAGCATTTGCTGATCCCGATGGTGATGGGCTGGTTAAAGAGGTCTGGTTTCCAAATCGTTTGCTACCAATGAAAGCAGATATTTTTAGTCGGGTTGCCTGGCAATTGCGTACCCGCTCAGGTGTAAACATCTATGCGTGGATGCCGGTATTAAGCTGGGATTTAGATCCCACATTAACGCGAGTAAAATACTTACCAACTGGGGAGAAAAAAGCACAAATTCATCCTGAACAATACCGCCGTCTCTCTCCTTTCGATGACAGGGTCAGAGCACAAGTTGGTATGTTATATGATGATCTTGCCGGACATGCTGCTTTTGATGGCATATTGTTCCACGATGATGCTTTGCTTTCAGATTATGAAGATGCCAGTGCAGCGGCTATCGCGGCTTATCAGCAAGCTGGCTTTAGCGGGAGTCTGAGCGAAATTCGACAAAACCCGGAGCAATTTAAACAGTGGACCCGCTTTAAAAGTCGTGCGTTAGCTGACTTCACTTTAGAACTTAGTGCGCGCGTAAAAGCCATTCGTGGTCCACATGTTAAAACTGCACGAAATATTTTTGCACTTCCGGTAATACAACCTGAAAGTGAAGCCTGGTTTGCACAGAATTATGCTGATTTCCTAAAAAGCTATGACTGGACCGCTATTATGGCTATGCCTTATATGGAAGGCGTCACAGAAAAATCGGCTGATCAATGGTTAATACAATTGACCAATCAGATGAAAAGCATCCCGCAGGCTAAAGACAAATCAATTTTAGAATTACAGGCACAAAACTGGCAGAAAAATGGTCAGCATCAGGCTATTTCTTCACAACAACTCGCTCACTGGATGAGCCTATTACAACTGAATGGAGTGAAAAATTATGGTTATTATCCCGACAATTTTCTGCATAACCAACCTGAAATAGACGTTATTCGTCCTGAGTTTTCAACAGCCTGGTATCCGAAAAATGATTAATCGCATCGTATCGTTTTTTATATTATGTCTGGTGTTATGCATACCCCTATGCGTAGCGTACTTTCACTCTGGTGAACTGATGATGAGGTTCGTTTTCTTCTGGCCGTTTTTTATGTCCATTATGTGGATTATTGGCGGCGTCTATTTCTGGGTCTATCGTGAACGCCACTGGCCGTGGGGAGAAAACGCACCAGCCCCCCAGTTGAAAGATAATCCATCTATCTCCATTATCATTCCCTGTTTTAATGAGGAGAAAAACGTTGAAGAAACCATACATGCCGCTTTAGCACAGCGTTATGAGAACATTGAAGTTATTGCCGTAAATGATGGTTCAACAGACAAAACCCGTGCCATCCTGGATCGCATGGCTGCACAAATTCCCCGTCTGCGGGTCATTCATCTGGCGCAAAACCAGGGGAAAGCCATTGCGCTTAAACCCGGAGCTGCCGCGGCGAAAAGTGAATATCTGGTGTGCATTGATGGCGACGCGTTATTAGACCGCGATGCAGCGGCATATATTGTGGAACCGATGTTGTACAACCCGCGTGTGGGTGCCGTAACCGGTAATCCTCGTATTCGCACACGTTCTACCCTGGTGGGTAAAATTCAGGTTGGCGAGTATTCCTCAATTATTGGTTTGATCAAGCGGACCCAGCGTATCTATGGAAACGTATTTACCGTTTCCGGTGTTATTGCCGCATTTCGTCGCAGCGCCCTGGCAGAAGTGGGTTACTGGAGTGACGATATGATCACCGAAGATATTGATATTAGCTGGAAGCTGCAGTTGAATCAGTGGACGATTTTTTACGAGCCACGGGCGCTGTGCTGGATATTAATGCCTGAAACGTTAAAAGGGCTGTGGAATCAGCGCCTGCGCTGGGCTCAGGGCGGTGCAGAAGTATTCCTCAAAAATATGACAAGGTTGTGGCGCAAAGAAAACTTTCGAATGTGGCCACTGTTTTTTGAATACTGTCTGACGACAATATGGGCCTTTACCTGCCTGGTCGGTTTCATTATTTACGCAGCCCAACTTGCAGGTGTACCGTTAAATATTGAATTGACACATATCGCAGCGACACATACTGCCGGAATATTATTGTGTACGTTATGTTTACTGCAATTTATTGTCAGTCTGGTGATTGAGAATCGCTATGAGCACAATCTGGCTTCATCGCTTTTCTGGATTATTTGGTTCCCGGTTATTTTCTGGATGCTAAGCCTGGCAACGACGTTGGTATCATTTACACGAGTCATGTTGATGCCTAAAAAACAACGCGCTCGTTGGGTAAGTCCCGATCGTGGGATTCTGAGAGGTTAATATGAACAATCTAATTATTACGACCCGACAATCGCCAGTACGTTTACTGGTTGATTATGTTGCCACAACTATCTTGTGGACATTATTTGCTTTATTCATATTCTTATTCGCCATTGATCTGCTGACGGGTTATTTCTGGCAAAGCGAGGCCAGAAGCCGACTTCAGTTCTATTTTTTGCTGGCAGTGGTGAATGCCGTCGTGTTAATCGTCTGGGCGTTGTACAATAAGCTGCGTTTTCAAAAACAGCAGCATCATGCAGCATACCAATATACGCCGCAAGAATATGCAGAGAGCTTAGCAATACCTGATGAGCTTTATCAGCAACTACAAAAAAGCCACAGGATGAGCGTACATTTCACCAGCCAGGGACAAATAAAAATGGTGGTTTCAGAAAAAACGCTAGTCCGGGTATAAACACCCAAAACAAAGCCCGGTTCGCCCGGGCTCTGCACCGATAATACACTTAACTGTATGCATGTAGCGTACGTTGGCAAAGTGCCGAACGTACGCAATCCTCTTTACCGAATCGGACGATCCCGACCATTTCATCCTCTTCGAAACGTTCCAGCGCGTCACTTAATCCGGAGCGCACGCCGCGAGGCAAATCGCATTGCGTGATATCACCGTTGACGATAACCGTCACGTTCTCCCCGAGGCGGGTTAAAAACATTTTCATTTGCGCGGCAGTCACATTCTGCGCCTCGTCAAGAATGACGACTGCATTTTCAAAGGTACGTCCACGCATATAGGCGAACGGCGCAATTTCCACCTTCCCTATTTCCGGTCGCAGGCAGTACTGCATAAAGGAAGCCCCTAAGCGACGGACCAGCACGTCGTAGACCGGGCGAAAATAGGGAGCAAACTTTTCTGCGATATCACCAGGTAAGAAACCAAGATCTTCATCGGCTTGCAGAACTGGACGGGTGACGATAATCCTGTCAACATCCTTATGTATCAGGGCCTCTGCCGCTTTTGCTGCGCTGATCCAGGTTTTTCCGCACCCGGCTTCACCCGTGGCAAATATCAGCTGCTTACTCTCAATAGCCTTCAGATAGTGCAATTGCGCTTCATTTCGCGCGAGGATGGGCGAGGTATCGCGACTGTCGCGGGCCATACCAATGGCTTCTACGCCGCTCATTTGCACAAGCGAGGTGACCGATTCTTCTTCACGCTGCTTATGGCTGCGCGAATCCCGTCTCAGCACACGTTTTGCCTCGCGACGAGCTTTGATCACTGCTTTTTGTCTTCCCATGGAGAGCACCTTGAGTTGTTTGTATTCATCACACGCGCCGTTGGCAGCGCGATTATGCGCACGAACATCAGAGGGTTGGCTTCCTTGTAAGCCATAGTTTGCTTTTGGATAAAATGCCGAAAAACGGCTACGCGCACCGTTTACGGCGTCGGTAACACATGAAAAGAAAGGATGAGGTTGAAAATACAAAGTGACGAGATGACTACCGGAGGAGAAATCTCCGCGAGTGGTGGCGCGCTGATTCTCTAAAACATGTCCAGTACAGGACGTTACCATCCGCGATCTCCATAGTGACTGACTATCACTGCCGGGAACTTCCGCTGCTACTTAATAAGTACAACAGATTTCGCATTCATTGCAACAATATATTCACTTATATTTAACCATAAAACACCATTTCAGTGACATTAGTTTCTACTGGAAAGATGACAGAGTGATGACAGTGATGAAAAAAGCTGTGTGCTTTCAGCAGGATTCGCGGTACTGGTAAAAGCTTGCCGGATGCGGCGTGAACGCCTTATCCGGCCTACCGACCCGCACCGATTGTAGGCATGATAAGACGCGCAAGCGTCGCATCAGCGCACGAACGCCTGGTGCGGCGTAAACGCCTTATACGCCTAAAAACATTAAACCCGCAATAATGCGCTTCCGAGATAATCGTTCGCGTCCTTCACACCCGGCAGCGCAAAGAAATAGCCGCCACCGATAGGTTTGACATATTCCTCCAGCGCCTCGCCATTCAACCTTTTTTGTACTGTCAGGAAGCCCTTTTCCAGATCGTGTTGGTAGCAGACAAACAGTAGCCCCATATCGAGTTGCCCGGAATTGGTGACGCCCAACGAATAACTGTAGCCACGACGCAGCATCAGGCTGGACTCGCTCTCCGCCGTGCGGGGATTCGCCAGCCGGATATGGCTGTCCAGCGCAATCACCTTCCCTTCCGGATCGCTAGCGTAATCGGGAACATCATGCTCATGCTGCATGCCCAGCGGCGCACCGGTTTGCTTATCACGACCAAATATCGTCTGCTGCTCTTTCAGCGGCGTTCTGTCCCAAAATTCCACTCGAAACTGAATCAAGCGTACTGCCTGATAGCTGCCACCGATTGTCCACGCAGGCTCCTGCTGATCTGCCGTCACCCACACCACTTTTTGCATCAACTTCGCATTCTGGCTATCGGGATTGGCGGTGCCGTCTTTAAAGCCCAGCAAATTTATCGGCGTCTCTTTGCCTTTACTACGCGCTGCGTGGTCGGAAATAAACCCTTCCCGCTTCCAGCGCACGCTGAGCAAATCCGGCGTGTGTTTGATGATATCGCGCAGCGCATGGATCACCGTGTCCTGGGTGTTGGCGCAAATTTGTAGCAACACATCACCATGACATAACGCCGCATCCAGCGAGTCGTTGGGGAAACGCGTCATCTTCTGCAACTTTTTTGGCATCTGTGGCGCAAGGCCAAAGCGCTCATCAAACAATGAGTGACCCACCGATAACGTGATGGTGAGATTATCGGGCGCAATGTAGCCGCCAAGAATGCCGGAATCGAGTGGTGGCAGGCGCGGATTTGGCGTTTCTGGTGCCGCTCCGCCCTGAGTCAGAAAAGCAAAACGCTGAGTCAACAAGCGAAACAACCGTTCAAGATCGGCTTTATCGCTGGCAAGCACATCAAACGCCACCAGCATCATTGCAGCCTGTTGTGGTGTCAGGATCCCTGCCTGATGCTCACCATAAAACGGCTGTTTCTCATTGCGTGCATCCGGTGAAAGCGTACCCGGCGCACTTTGCGTTTTTTGTGCATGAGCAACCGGACAACTTCCCGCCAGCGCCAGCGCACCAATCCCTTTCAGTAAACGTCGGCGTGACGGTTCATTCACGCCGTTTTCATCTTCATACTGCATAACGCTTAGTCCAGCCCCAGCACACCACGAAGTTGCGCCAGATCTTCCGCCAGCGCAGTAATCGGTCCTTTCAGTGCGTTCCGGTCGGCATCGGTCAGTTTGTCGTAATTTTCAAAACCCTCTTTAGTGCGGTATTTCGCCAGAATGGTATCGACCTTTTTGAAGTTGGCATCGACTTTTGCCAACAGTTCCGGATTCGCTTTTTGTAGTTGTGGACGCAGCAGATCGACAATTTTCTGCGAGCCTTCAACGTTAGCCTGGAAATCCCACAGATCGGTGTGGCTGTAGCGATCTTCTTCACCGCTGATTTTGCTGGCCGCCACTTCCTCAATCAGTCCGGCTGCACCGCCGACCACTTTTGAAGGAGGGAAAGCCAGTTCACTGATGCGTTTTTGCAAATCGACCACATCGGTATAAAGCTGGTCAGCATACTTATCCATCCCTTTGGTGGTGTTATCGCCAAACAATGCTTTTTCCAGACGGTGGAAACCGGTGAATTTTGGATCGGCGGCTTTTTGCTCGTAATCATCTTCACGGGCGTCAATGCTGCCATCCAGATCGGAGAACAGTTCAGCAATCGGTTCGATGCGCTCATAGTGCTGCCGCGTCGGCGCATACAGTGCTTTCGCTTTTTCGATATCGCCTGCTTTAATAGCGTCGGTAAAGGCTTTGGTGTCGGTCACCAGTTGCGTGGTTTCCGCCATGACATACGCTTTATATGCAGTAATTGCACCACCAAGACTTAACAGCGCATCACTTTGCGCCGCATCCGCCGTTGCTTCACCTTTGACGATCAACTTCCCTTTCGGGTTAGTCAGCAGACCGCAGGTCATATCGTATTCGCCAGGCTGTAAATTCGCCGTCATTTTCTGGCTAAAACCAGGGGCGATATTTTCCCGCTCTTCCACCACCATCACGCCTTTGAGGATCTCCCACTCCAGCGCCTTCTGGCTGTGGTTCTGAATAATGAACTGTGTTTTCCCGGCGTTAACCGTAATGGTCATCGGCTCGCACTGCTTATCTGTCACAGTGACTTTGACTTGCGGAATATCGGCGGCGTTAGCCATAAAAGCAGAAGAGAACAGCGCAGCCACGCTCAACTGCAAT
>OAUK01001129.1_pt1 | contig 9744 bp, 8 predicted proteins | sample 1495131 | NCBI WGS metagenome assembly OAUK01 (sample SAMEA2580009, study PRJEB22360) | human gut metagenome | biome: human gut; feature: human-associated habitat; material: faeces | place: Denmark | collected 2008/2010 | reverse complement strand
CATCTTGCGCGGATACTGCTCGTGGGTCTCAATGACAAACGACTGCGACTTCCACTCGCCACGCGCTGATGTGCCGCTGCGCTCGGGCAATACTGCGATAACTCTTCCTTGTAATTCCATATTATTCGTTTCCGTATTATAAATATTTCTTTCAGTTTGCGAAATTACTAAAATACTTCTAAAAAGAAAAACTTTCCCGCACTTTTTTTTTGTATTCCGAGACTATTTTCGTATTTTTGTAGCCTATATTTCCTATGGGGAAAGAACGATGGAAAAAGTAAAGAAACAAAACATTTAAAATAAATACTAATGAGATTTACATTATCAAGCACAGCTCTGAGCAGCCGTCTTAACACGCTTGCTCGTGTCATCAACAGCAAAAATGCGCTGCCCATTTTGGACTGCTTCCTGTTTCAGGTGGAGAACAACCGCCTCCTCATCACAGCCGGTGACGGTGAAAACGTGATGCAGAGCGCACTGGAACTTGACGGCTGCGAGGGTGAGGGCGAATTTGCCGTGCCCAACCGCACTATTCTCGATGCCGTGAAGGAACTGCCGGAGCAGCCCCTCAATTTCGACATCGACACGCAGAGCTTTGCTATCAAGATAGTCTATCAGAACGGTCTCTACAACTTCACGGCCCAGAATGCCGAGGAGTATCCCCGTATGCAACCGGTGGAAGACGGAGCCACGACTATGACAATGGACGCTGCTGTGCTGGTGGACAATATCTCGCGTTCGCTTTTTGCCACGGCGCAGGATGAGTTGCGCCCTGTGATGAACGGCATTTATTTCGATCTTACACCCGATGCTCTGGCCATTGTGGCCAGCGACGGGCATAAGCTCGTGCGCAACAAGAATTTCAATATCAAGAGTGAAACTCCCGCTGCGTTCATTCTGCCCAAGAAGCCGGCATCGCTGTTGAAGAACGTGCTGAGCAAGGACGGTGGGGAGGTAATCGTCAAGTTCAATGACCGTAGTGCGGAGATGCGTTTCTCCGACGGTGTTCTCTACTGTCGGTTGATAGAAGGACGCTATCCCAACTACAACTCTGTGATTCCGCAAGACAATCCCAATCGTGTCACCATTGACCGTCGTGCCCTGTTGGGAGCTCTGCGCCGTGTGTTGCCATTTGCCAGCGAGAGCAGTCAGTTGGTGCGCTTCCATGTGGAAAGTGGACGGATGGAACTCTCCGGAGAGGATATCGATTTCGCTACATCGGCCAAGGAGCAGGTGACCTGCGAGTACAGTGGGCAGCCGATGAGTATTGGCTTTAAAGGAGGCTCCATGCAAGAGATACTGAGCAGTCTTGAGAGCGACGAGGTGGTGATAGAGTTGGCCGACCCCAGTCGTGCCGGCACCGTGATGCCCTCGCAGCAACCCGAAAACGAGGATGTGCTCATGCTGCTCATGCCTATGCTCTTGAATGACTAAACAAGAAAAACGATTGCCTCTCCTTCTCTGTCCGGATCGGAGGGGTGGGAGAGACAATCGCGTAATGACTAAAACGAAAGAATGAAACTTAATCTCACCAAACCCCTTGTCGTGTTTGACCTTGAGACTACCGGTCTTGATTTGGTCAACGACAGGGTCATACAGTTGTCGTATATTAAAGTGTGCCCTGACGGGACGGAATTGCGTGGCAACGAAATCATCAATCCCGGTAAACCCATCGCGCCGGAGATAACGGCTCTCACGGGAATTTCCGATGATGACGTGAAAGACCGTCCTGCTTTCAAAGAACTGGCTCCGCGGTTGGCTGAAGAGTTCAAGGGCTGCGATTTTGCCGGCTTCAACTCCAACCACTTCGATATTCCTATGTTGGCTGAGGAGTTTTTGCGGGCAGGCATCGATTTCGATTTCGGTAAGTGTCGACTCATTGACGCACAGACCATTTTTCACAAGATGGAACGCCGCAACCTGGCTGCTGCCTACAAGTTTTACACGGGGCGCAAGATGGAGGAAGACTTTGAGGCCCATCGGGCCGATCAGGACACCGAGGCCACCTATCGTGTACTCATGGGCGAATTGGACAAATATGCACCCGGTGTGCAGGAAGAACCCGACCGTGTGCTCCATAACGATATGGACGAGTTGGCCGAGTTTTCCAAAAACAATGACAATGTAGATTTCGCGGGTCGTATCATCTGGAAAGACCTTACCGATGCGCAGGGAAACACGCTGACTGACAAGGACGGAAACCCGCGTCGGCATGAGGTGTTCAACTTCGGCAAATATAAGGGATGGGATGTGGCTGAAGTGCTGCGTCGTGACCCGGGATATTTCTCTTGGATGCTGAGTTCCGACTTCACGTTCAACACCAAGCAGGTGCTCACCCGTATCCGTTTGCGCGAATTCAATAACAAATAAATGCTTGAAGGAAAGAAAATTGTTCTCGGCATCACCGGTTCTATCGCTGCCTATAAAGCCTGTCTTCTCATTCGCAGCCTTATACGCCGGGGGGCGGAAGTGCAGGTGGTTATCACTCCTGCAGGCAAGGAGTTTGTTACCCCTATCACCCTCTCGGCCTTGACGCGCAAGCCGGTGATAAGCGAGTTTTTTTCGCAGCGCGACGGCACATGGCACTCTCATGTGGAACTTGGGTTGTGGGCCGATGTCATGATCATCGCACCCTGTACGGCTGCAACACTTGGAAAGATGGCCGGCGGGGTGGCCGACAATATGCTTGTCACCACCTATCTCTCTATGAAGGCTCCTGTGTTCATCGCTCCGGCTATGGATCTCGACATGTATCGCCACCCTTCCACACAAGCCAATATTGCCAGACTGCGGTCGTTTGGAAACCATTTTATAGAACCTTCCGAGGGCTTTTTGGCCAGCGGGCTCGAAGGCAAAGGCCGCATGGAAGAGCCAAAGCGCATCGTGGAAGTGCTTGACGGCTTTTTCGAGAGTGGCGACCGTGATGGTGGCGGTGGAATGGAGAGCGTAAATCCTGCTGTCACGGAGAATGAGACAGAGGGCTGTGAGCTCAACCTTAAAGGCCGCCGTGTACTCATCACGGCCGGACCTACTTACGAGAAGATCGATCCTGTGCGCTTCATCGGCAACTATTCGTCGGGGAAAATGGGCTTTGCCTTGGCCGAAGAGTGCTTGCGGCGTGGTGCAAGGGTGACACTCATAGCTGGCCCGGTGGCTCTCACATGTAGCGAAGGCATTCGGCGTATCGACGTGGAGAGTTGCGAAGATATGTATGACGCGGCTGTCAAGGTTTTTCCCGAGGCCGATGCAGCCATACTTTGTGCTGCTGTGGCCGACTTCAGACCGACAGACGTGGCTATGCATAAGATAAAACGTGGCAAGGAAGACATGATGCTTCGGTTGGTGCCCACCCATGACATTGCGGCTGCTTTAGGGCGCATGAAGACCCCCGCACAGCGCCTCGTGGCTTTTGCGCTTGAAACGAATGACGAAGAAGCTAATGCCCGACGGAAACTGAAAAGCAAAAATGCCGATTTCGTCGTACTCAACTCAACGCGCAATGCGGGTACGACTTTTCGTACCGATGACAACCGAATCACGATCGTTTCGGCCGGGGGGCAGAAGGAATACGACAAGAAACCGAAACGAGAGGTGGCCCGTGACATTGTAGATGAGTTGGCTGCTATCTTCTGAACCAGGGTGCAAAAGTCGGATATGCTTGTTTGTAGGATAAAGAATAGGGTATGAATAAACTGAAATCTTGCATCGTTTTGCTATGGATAGCTATGAGTTTTGTGGCTCCTGCAACGGCTGATGCCCAGGAGTTGCAGGCTAAAATCACAGTCAACCATGCCCAGATAGAGGGTACGGACGCCTCGGTGTTCGACAATCTGCAACATACACTTGAGCAGTTTGTTAACGAACGGCAGTGGACTCACTTGCAATTCAGGAAGAATGAGCGCATCGTGTGTAACTTCAACATCACGGTGACCAAATATGACAAGAGCTCCAATAAATTTTCCTGCAAGGCACTCGTCCAAGCCAACCGTCCGGTCTACAACTCTGCCTACACTTCCACCTTATATAATAATACGGATGACAATTTCGACTTCACCTTTACACAGTTCGACCAGCTCAATTTCAATGAGGAGGTGATCGACAACCAACTCACGGCACTTTTCGCTTACTACGCTTATCTCATCATTGGTCTTGACCTTGATTCATTTGCTCCACGGGGCGGTGAAGATGTGCTCCAGCGTTGCCTTAACCTTACCAACAATGCCCAAGACTTGGGCTATCCGGGGTGGAAGGCTTTTGAAAATGATCGCAATCGTTATGCCATTATCAGTGATTACCTTGATGGGGCGATGGCCCCTTTCCGCCAACTGCAATATGACTATTATCGGAAGGGGCTTGACGAGATGGCTAACAATGCCGAGCGGGGACGCACGGAAATTACCACGGCCATAGAGAGCTATCTCAAGAAATCACATGAGGACAAGCCGCTGAGTCTGTTGCCACAGATATGGACAGACTATAAAAAAGACGAACTGGCCAATATCTATCAAGGTAAGGGCACGCAAAAGGAGAAGGAGAGTGTCTATGAGATTCTTTTTTCCATCAATGCAAGCCAAAACGCAGCTTGGGATAAAATCAAACAATAGAAGATGCTGAAACAACTATACATCAAAAATTTTACGCTCATTGACGAAGAACGCATCGATTTCGGGCCGGGCTTTTCGGTTATCACGGGCGAGACGGGGGCGGGAAAGAGCATTATCCTTGGCGCCATCGGTTTGTTGCTGGGCAATAGGGCCGGCTCTAAGGCTGTGAGGGTAGGGGCCGACCGTTGTGTCATTGAGGCTCACTTTGACCTTACCAACTATGCCATGGGGGATTTTTTCTCCTGTAATGACATTGATGAGGACTTAGCCGATACCATCATCCGACGCGAACTGTCTGCCGCCGGTAAGAGTCGTGCGTTCATCAACGACACGCCGGTGTCACTTTCCCTTATGCGCGAACTGGGCGAACAGCTTGTAGATATACACTCACAGCACCAGAATCTGCTCTTGCAAAAAGAAGATTTCCAACTCAATGTGGTCGACATCATTGCTGCCGACGGCAAGGCGTTGGATGATTACCATACGGCCTATGCTCGTTATCGCAAGACTGAAACGGAGCTGGATGCTCTCAAACGGCAGATAGAAGAGGCACGAACCAACGAGGAATTCCTCCGTTTCCAATACAATGAGTTGGCCAAGGCCGCTCTTGAAGAAGGGGAGCAGGAAGAGCTCGAACAGGAGGGAGAGACATTGGCCCATGCCGAGGAGATCAAGACTGCATTGTTTGAGGCTGACAGCCGCCTCAATGGTGATGATGGTAGTGTCGTGGGTAGCATTAAGCAGGCAGTCAGAAGTTTGCACGACATAGAGGAAGTGTACCCTAAAGTGCGTGAGTTGGCCGAGAGACTCGACTCGTCTCTCATCGAACTGAAAGATATTTCTGCGGAGGTAAGCAGTGCTACAGAGGCTGTTGATTTCGACCCGACCCGTCTTGATGCCATCAACTCGCGTCTCGATGCTATCTATTCGCTTCAGCAGAAATTCCATGTGAGCACTGTAGCAGAATTGCTCGCAATGCAGGGAGAATTGAAAAACGAACTTGATAATGTAGAATTGGGCAGTGAGCGTATTGACGAGCTTGAGGCACGTTTGGCGGCTGACAGAGGAGTTTGTGAGGAGCGTGCTGCCCGACTCACGGCTTTGCGTACCACGGCAGCTCGCAAGGTGGAGGCTGAGATGCTGCGTCGGTTGGTGCCGTTAGGCATCCCTAATGTGCGTTTTGAGGTGCAGATAGAAAGGCGGGAGCTCTCCCCGACGGGGGGCGATAAGGTGGCTTTTCTTTTTAGTGCCAACAAGAGTACGGCATTACAGCCGGTGCAACAGGTGGCTTCGGGAGGTGAGATTGCCCGTGTAATGCTTTCATTGAAAGCCATGGTCAGTGGGACGGTGAAACTCCCGACCATCATATTCGATGAAATAGACACTGGGGTGAGTGGGCGTGTGGCCGAAAAGATGGCGCAAATCATGCAGGAGATGGGGGATAGTCATCGTCAGGTGCTTTCCATCACCCACTTGCCGCAAATTGCCGCTCTTGGAACTACCCACTACAAGGTATCGAAAGAAGAAACAGCGCAAGGCACCTTGAGCCACATGCGTATGCTTACTACGGAAGAGCGCGTCACGGAGATAGCTCAGATGCTGAGCGGTTCTGATGTGACGGTGGCTGCTATGGAAAATGCCCGGCAGTTGCTCAAACTTGATAAGTAGAATGATTTTGATATGGCACTTGTGCTGTGGATTTAAATAAGAAATATGATTTTATGTAAGACGAACAGATGAAAACTTTCAAACAGATTTTCCATACACCCTTTTTGATAATGTTGTGGTTGTTTTGCTTGGCACTGTTACCGGGCATGGTTAAAGCCCAACCGGCAGCCGTGCAGAAGGCTTCCAAAGCTGTATTTACACTCACCACTTTCAAGGCCGATGGATCTCTGCTGTCTTCCACCCACGGTGTGTTTATCGCCACCGATGGTACGGCTGTAAGTACTTTCGCTCCTTTCGTGGGAGCGGCTAAGGCTACGGTGATAGATGCTGCGGGCAAGAGCTATGATGTGGACTGTCTTCTTGGAGGCAACGAACTCTATGATGTGGCTAAATTTCGCGTGACGGGTACTACACCGGCGGCCCCCATTGCCCGCACGGCTGTGATGCAGGGGGCTCAGGTGTGGTTGGTGAATTATGCCAAAGGCAAAACCGATGCCCAATCGATCAAAGTGGCTAAGGTGGAGACATTTATGGACAAGTATGCCTATTATGTGTTCAATTACAATGCTCCAGACAATGCTATCGGTTGCCCTTTTGTCAATGCCAAAGGTGAGGTAATGGGGTTGCTGCGCCATTTGGCGGGTAACAGCGATGTATCGGCTGCCGATATTCTCTTTATCAACGACTTGAAAGTGAATGGAATGTCAAATCTCGACCCGGCTCTGAAGCAGACGGCCATTCGCACGGCTTTGCCTTCCAAAGAAGAAGATGCCCGCATGACATTGGTGTTGGCTAAGAGCAAGTTTGGGGATGATGTGATCCGTAAATACGCTGATGAATTTATGGTCAAGTTTCCTGCGGCTGCTGATGGTTACAAAGAACGTGCTGACATTGCTTTCCGCGCAGGTGACTTTGCCGAAGCAGCCCACTATATGGAACTCGGTATCGCCAAAGCGGCTCTCAAAGATGAAGCCCACTACAACTATGCTGACCTCATCTATCGCTATTTGGCTTACAGTCAGAGCGGAAAGACCTTTGAAGCGTGGACTCTGGATAAGGCTATGGCTGAGGCTCAAGCTGCCTATGCTGCCAATCCACTGCCCATCTATCGGCATCTTCAGGCCCAAATCACTTTCATGAAAGGCGACTATCAATCAGCTTACGACCAGTTTATGGCACTCGCCAAGTCGGGTCTTCGCAATGGTGAAGTCTTCTTCGAGGCTGCGCAAGCCAAGGCCAATTTGAAAGCCGGCACGTCAGAAATCATTGCCCTGCTCGACAGTGCTGTCAATGTAAGTGGAAAGACACAGATGGGAGCACCCTATATTCTCGCCCGCGGCAAAGCTCTCGATGCCGATGGCAAATACCGTGATGCTATGCGCGACTACAATCTCTACGATACGATCATGACCGTGTTCTATGGCACGGCCCCTGCTGAATTTTACTATACCCGCTATCAGTGCGAGAACAAAATACGCATGTACCAACAGGCTCTCAACGATATTGCCCACGCTTGTGTTCTTGCCCCCAAGGAACCTACTTATTGGGTGGAATTGGCCTCGATGAATCTGCGCGTGAATAAACTTGATGAAGCTGTATTCGCTGCCACCCGTTGCGTCGAACTGGCACCACAATATCCCGATGGATACATCTTCCTCGGGCTGGCACAGATACAGAAGAAACTCAAAGCTGAAGGGTTGGCAAACCTCGAAAAAGCCAAATCGCTTGGTGACAGCCGAGCACAAGGGCTGATAGATAAATACAAGTAAGTTTTCCCTTGCTTTTTTCCTTGTTTTGGTTTATTATCTCTCAGACTCTTTAGTTGCATTCTCTTTAAACATTCAAGATAGAAGTGCAATTTCTTAATGGGTGTTTGTAAGAGTTGCCCTCCGTGTCGGATGCGGACGTTCTTGGCGCGAAGCGACAAGGTTGGCCACATCCGACACGGAGGAATAAAAAACAACCGGCAATGCAAAAAAGACAAAAGAGGGTGTGTCAATTTTGACACACCCTCTTTGTTACTCCTCTTTGCTTCATCTACCGCATAATTTGTTATTTACTGCAGCTATGCTGCTAATTTCATATAAAATGATCTGTTGGGCTTCAAATAGCCTATATGAACTTCCATAGAGCATCTGAAGACGACTAAAAGTACCTCCATAATGGCTTTTAGTTCCTTGAGATTGGTTTTTCTGCACATTTTTCCAATGTTAAAGGCAATGGCAAAGAAGGCGAAGTCCATATTGACCTTGTCTTTTCCAAAATGCCTAAACCTCTTGTAGGCTTTATTGTATTTTGTCTGTCCAAGAACAGCTTCAGGTTCTATGCACCTCTGTCCTCAATGCTTGATGCCTTCTTCCGAGGTCAGTAGTTCCCGTGCCTTTTGTTTATATTGCCGTAGTTGGTGGTTTACCTCTATAATTCTGTTTCCTCCCGCCTTAAAGCATGAGCCTCTCAACGGACATCCGTCACAGCGTTCCGCCTGATAACGTACGCTGCAAGTAACGAACCCGTTAGAGGTAAGGGAACGCTTCATGCCTATGCGCCTCATATGCTGTCCCATCGGGCAGACGTAGAAATCCTGTTCCTTGTTATAATAAAGACTTGCGGGACTGAAGGGGTCAGGCGTATAGCGTGGACGCTGCTCTTTGTGGAAGTAGTTGTACTTCACATAGGCTTCCATATTATGTACGTCCATAAACAGATAGTTCTCCTCAGATCCATACCCAGAATCGGCTACGACTGTCTTGGCATAACGATGGTAGCGTGAGTTAAAAGACTCCAGGAACGAAGGAAGTGTAAGGGTGTCATTACAGTTAGCATAGAGTGCAAAGTCGGTGATGAACCGGTTCTCGGTTGCTATCTGCAGATTATATCCCGGCTTGGTCTGTCCGTTCCGCATGGCATCCTCCTTCATGCGCATAAACGTGGCATCGGGATCGGTCTTATTGTAAGAGTTTCTCTCCCCCATAATCTCAAGGTGCCGGTCATACTCCCGGAGTTTATTACATTTCCTCTCAAGCTCCTTAAGCTGTTTTTTCTTGGTTCTTACAGCCTGCCTTTCTTCTTTTGTCTCAGGCTCAGGGGCTGATTCCAAAGACTTGTTCAATTCCTCGGATATCTCACCGAGCAGAGCTGCAGTGAACTCGACGCCTTCTTTCTTGGCTGCATTGTCCTGCGCTATGACATCGTCAACCTGAAGCAGGAGTGTGCATATTTGTTCCTGCAACCTGGCGCGGTTCTTTTCAACGGTCCTTTTCCAGACGAAGGTATACTTGTTGGCTTTCGATTCTATCTTTCCTCTATAAAACCTAATAGAATTCTGTGCAGGAGTAACTAAAATTAAGGTCTTTTGTCAAATTTTTCTAAAATGGCACATAACATCCCGCACCCACGCTTTGCGTGGACGTGGGGGATTATCGTACTTTCCTCTTCGAGCTCAAGGCTCAAACTGGCTTCCATGGCCACCCGT
>OAUK01001122.1_pt1 | contig 9781 bp, 7 predicted proteins | sample 1495131 | NCBI WGS metagenome assembly OAUK01 (sample SAMEA2580009, study PRJEB22360) | human gut metagenome | biome: human gut; feature: human-associated habitat; material: faeces | place: Denmark | collected 2008/2010 | reverse complement strand
CCGGGCCTACGAAGACGGACGGGAGCAGGTTTTCGCGATCGCCGCTAAAGCCTTAAACTCCTATCAGTGTGAGGAATTGGCCAAACGGGCCTACAAGGAAGGGAAGAAAAGTTTCCTGTTCCTGATCCCAGGCGCTGACGACGACCTCTAACTGCAATATCCCGGAAAAAGCGGGGGCGTCTCCAGTCCATACTGCAAACGTATGGTACCGGAGACGCCCCCGTCGTTTTATGAGACAGGTTATATGAGACAGGTTTTACGAGCCGGTTTTCACGAGGCAGGCGTCCTGTTTTCATGTTCTCTTGGCGAGATTCCCGTCACTTTCTTAAATACCTTGCTGAAATAATAGGGGTTGTCGAACCCCAGCATATCTGAAATCTCATACATCAGATACTGGTGAGTATCGATCAGTTCCTTGGCATGTTCGATTTTCACCGCGGCGATATAATCGGACAGGGTGCTGCCGGTCAGCTTTTTGAAGGTATTGCTCAAATGGCCGGCGCTGATATTCAGACTGTCCGCGATATCGGCCAGGGTCAGCTTTTCCATATAATGCTCGTCCACATAGGCCCTGGCCTGCTCCACCAGCTTGTCGGAACGGGTGGATTTGCGGTCATTCAACAGGCGGCAGAGCTTGCTGCAAAAGCTTTGAAGCCATGTCAGTATATCGGCCAGGCTGTTAAACTGATAGAGCCGCCCCGCCACATTGATGGCGTAAGGGAAGATATCGCCGTAGCTGTTGTCCGCACTCTCGAAATAGGAATACAGATACGTATATAGGTTGATGCATGCGCTGGCCGCCTGCTCCTTGCCCGGCTGGTTTTCCTTAAACAGGGTGATGATCTGTTCAAAGACGGCCGCCAGCTTATCGCTGTCATTCTGCGCAATCGCGGCAGATAAATCTTTTTTAAAAATATTGATATTGAAATCCTTTGCCCGGCTCATGTGATACCTCTGCCCCTGGTAGAAGACCACCGGAGAGCTGGACTCGAAATAGTAGACTTCCAGCGCGGTCTGCGCCTCTGCCAGCGCGTCTGTGAGAAGCGGGATCTCCTTTTTCCTTGTACTCACACCGAATACGGCGCTGAACTCGAAATACGTCTTTAGAGCCACCGCCATCTTCTGACAGAACTCCGATACAACCGTCTCAAACACATCGCCGTCCTTTAAGGAAGCGGCCAGTAAGTACGTATCCGTCCGGAACTCCAGAAGCGTGTGGCGCAGGAAGGTTCTGGTAGCGATTCCGCCCAGAATATCCATCAGCTGTTTGCTGATCTGGTGGAAATCGTAAGGATCGTCATCCGTCTCAAACGCGATATTGATGGGACTTACGGAAAAGAGGAGAAGGAATGGTTCCGGATACTCCTCCTTCACCTTATCCGGCACTTCCGGCGCATTCCCGGACAGCAGAAGCTGGCTTAAATAGTTCTTAGACAAATTCTCCTGATTGTCTTTTATCAGATCATTCAGCAGCTGATGCTGCTTCTGGCTTACAAGCAGTTCGCAGGCGTCTTTGGCCCGCGCCAGGGAGGCGGCGAGCGCTTCCTCATTCAAATCCAGCTTGACGAGATAGTCGGAGGCACCCAGGGAGAGCGCCTTCCGAACGAGATGAAACTCCTCTAAATTCGTCAGCACGATGAAGGAGAAGGTACAGCCTTCATCCTTGCATTTCTCCACCAGCTCCAGTCCGTTTAACACCGGCATCCGGATGTCGGTGATGACAATATCCGGCTTCAGTTCCATGATCATATCGAAAGCAGACGGGCCGTTGGTGGCCTTTCCGATGATGGTACAGTCATACTCCTCCCAGGTGATAAGAGATGCAATACCAGCCAGGATGAGCGGTTCATCGTCCACGATAATAACTCTGTACATATTTTACTTTCCTCCCCGCGGCCAGCCTCTAAAATTCCAGCGGCAGCGTTATGGTAATAGTGGTATACTGATCAACGACACTTTCAATCGTAAGGCCGTAATCCTCGCCATAGACCAGCTTAAACCTGCGGTCTACATTGGGAAGACCGATGCCGCTCATGTTGCTGCGGGTGATTCTGGATGTATCGGTCAGCAGTTTTTCAATGTTTTCCGGAGAAATGCCAATGCCGTTGTCCGTGACGGATATGTGCAGGACGCCGGCCTTGACCCAGACGCGGATTGTGATGAGACCGGTGCGACCGCTGGGCTCAATGCCGCTGAAGATGGCGTTTTCCACGATGGGCTGCAGCGTCAGCTTAATGATCCTCGCATCGTAGAGCTCCTCCTGATCGACAATAATATCGATATCAAACAGTTCAATATACCGAATCTTCTCAATAATAACATAATTCTGAAGAAAATCCAACTCCTGGCGAAGCGTAACCTTCTCATTGAAGCCCTTCGCCATGTTCTTTAACAGCGAGGAGAGGGCCGTGACTACGGACACGATTCCGCTGTTTTTCTGCATGGTGGCGATCCATTTGATGGAATCCAGTGTATTATAGAGGAAATGGGGATTGATCTGCGCCTGCAGCATCTTGATTTCCAGATCCTTTTTTTCTTTTTCACTTTCCACCCTGGTCTCTAAAAGGTTGGAGATGCGTCCCGACATCTGATTGATCTGCCGCCCGATCATACCGATCTCGTCGTCCGTCTCAATGGAGTGATCCGGTTCGAAATCCCCCTTTGATATCAGCTCCAGGCGCTTCGTCAGACGGCTGATGGGCGCGCCTAACTGGCGGGAGATCAGAAGTGAGAGAGTGAGCCCGATGGCGATGCAGAAGAAAAATATGATCAGAACGGTTCTCCTGATGACGCCGTGATCCAGCTGCATCCGGCTCTCAGGCCGGATTTCAAAGAAAAGAAGGCCGCTGACCGGCTGCTTCGTATAGGTGATCACACAGTTTTCGTGATGGAGCTTCATCTGGTAATTGCCTTCCTGCTCTTTGGAAGCCAGGAGTCTGGTTATAATAGGGGAGGTATCAAATTCCTGTTCCTCGTCGGTGGAGGCGATGATATCCCCTCCCTCGGTAACCGCGTATACGAGGACATCCGAAGGCAGACTTTTTAACGTGTCGGAGAACAGGGTGGGCGTAATCCCTAAAAAGACCCAGGATTCCTCCGGCTTGTTGCGTGCGCTGTACTGGAGGGGCCGGAGAAGCGGAAGAAGCTTCGGTACCGTGGGCCGGCCTTTGCCGGACTTGAACGGATTGTCCTCCAGCGAGAGGGTATATTGAGCGTTCTCTCTGTATAAAAGGGAGGAAAACCATGGGGCTTTCATAATGTTTTCCACATCCATGGACGCACCGAAGGAATTCCCGGCCTGAAGGACGAGACCGTTATGGTAGAGAACGATTTTATTGATGTACCTGCTGTAACCGGAGATGGCACAGAAATCCCGGAGCACATCGGAGGCGTAGACGGCCATGGAGGTATTATAAGGCTTGTTTGGGCTGTCCAGCGTGGTGGCGAAGAACAGCGACTTGCGCTCCGCGCAGTTTAATACGATATTCACCATCTCATCGTATGCAACCTGCAGACGTTCAGACAGGGTGCGGACACGGTTTGCGGAGTTATTGGTCTCGCTGATGATGACATCCTGGCAATAGGAGCGATAGTTATAGAAGCTTACCGCGCTTGCGATACAGATGATGACCAGCATATTATATAAGATCAGTTTTTTCTGAAATGTCTTCGGCATTTTCCCGTTTTTCTGTCTCTCTTCTTTATTCATATTCCATCCCTTTCTCCACATTCTTATGGATATCATACTAATAAAACAGCAGGATTTCAATTGCCAGAAAGGCCTGATATGAAAAAAATACAAGAATCTGCAAATATTATATTTTTTCTCTTTTCCATTTTCCCAAATCAGAAAAATAGTAACAGAATTATAAAAATCGTTAATTTAACGGAAGGGAAAAATCTGGTATTCTTATGTCATCAAAGGAACACAAACAATTGTGATTCAAGAATAGGGAGGTTTTAACATGAAGTTAAAGAGAGTTGCAGCACTGACACTTGCAGCCGGTATGGTATGCACATCACTCGCAGCATGCGGAAGCAAGGACACAGCAACAAAGGCACCTGAGACGACAGCGAAGGAAGAGGGCACAACAGCGGCAGGAGCTGAGAGCAAGGAAGAGACCACAGCGGCCGCAAGCGGTGAGAAGCAGGTTCTTTCTGTAACCACATGGGATTACGACACAACCCCACAGTTCTCCGCAGTAGTAAAAGCATATGAAGCAAAGAATCCAAACGTAGAGATCAAGGTAATCGACACTTCCGCAGATGAGTACAACAACTCCCTGGGAATCAGCTTATCCGCTGCTCAGGCCGATCCTGACGTTATCTGGGTGAAGGACATGGGCTCCATGCTTCAGATGGCAGATAAGGGCCAGCTGCTTCCGTTAGATGAAATGATCAAAGCAGACAGTCTGGACTTATCCGTATACAGCGGCGCAGCAGAGCAGTTAATGTATAACGACACTACATACGGACTTCCGTACCGTTCAGACTGGTACGTATTATACTATAACAAAGATTTATTCGACGCAGCCGGCGTAGAGTATCCATCCAACGACATGACATGGAAAGAGTACGACGAACTGGCAGCAAAGATGACCTCCGGCGAGGGAAGCGCAAAGGTATACGGAACACATGACCATACATGGCAGGCGCTCGTTACCAACTGGGCAGTACAGGACGGAAAGCACACCGTTGTTGAGAAAGATTACTCCTTCTTAAAGCCATATTATGAGGAAGCACTTGCATTACAGGAAAATGGTTATATGCAGGACTACTCCACATTAAAGACAGCCAACATTCATTATTCATCTGTATTTAAAAATCAGCAGTGTGCCATGATGCCGATGGGCAGCTGGTTCATCGCAACCATGATGCAGGCTCAGGCAGAAGGCGAGACAGACTTCAACTGGGGCGTAGCAAGAATTCCTCATCCGGAAGATACAGAATCCGGCTACACCGTAGGTGCTTTAACACCAATCGGAATCAGCGCTTACACAGATCAGAAAGATTTAGCATGGGATTTCGTAAAGTTTGCATCCTCTGAAGAAGCAGCCAACATTCTTGCTGAGCAGGGCGTATTCACAGGTATCCAGACAGACGAATCCATCAACACCATCGCATCCGCAGAGTATTTCCCGGAAGGCGACAGCAACAAGGAAGCTTTAACTTATACACATTACGCATTTGACCGTCCTCTTGATCCGCAGATCGAAGAGATCCGTAAGCCATTAGACGAAGTACATGAGATGATCATGATCAAGGCTTACTCCATCGATGATGGTATTGCAGAACTGAACAAACGTGTAGCAGAAATAAAGGGCTGGAACTAATTATTAACAGGTTCCCATGACAGAAAGAGCGCCTCTGTAAACTTATTATAGTGAGCGCTCTTTCTTATGGGAAAAAGTGCAGAAGCCAGGAGGTATAATAAATGGAAGAGAAAAAAAAGAAAGGTTTTTCCTCGCGTCAGAAACGAGTGATCCGCGATAATATGGTCGGTTACGCGTTCATACTGCCGAATCTGATCGGTTACGCGATTTTCATCTTCATTCCCGTATGTTTTTCTTTTGTATTAAGTGTTATGAAATGGGATGCCTCCCAGGCTCCCATGGAGTTTGTCGGGCTTGCCAATTTCGCTCAGATCTTTCAGGACGAAATATTCATGAAGTCCTTCTGGAACACCATCGAGTACGCACTCATGACGGTCCTTCCGACCCTGGTGCTTTCTCTGCTTTTGGCCGTTCTTTTAAACAATAAGCTGAAAGGAATCGCCATTTTCCGTACGGCAATCTATTTCCCATATATCGCCTCCATCGTGGCGGTGGGAGCTGTCTGGAACATGCTGTTTCAGCCGGATTTCGGACCGGTCAATGAATTCCTGAAATTCATAGGAATTGCCAATCCACCCCGCTGGGTGGTCGATGTGAACTGGGCCATGGTGGCCATTTCCATCGTCAGTATCTGGAAATACATGGGGTATTACATGATCGTTTACCTGGCAGCCCTTCAGGGAATCTCAAGCTCCCTCTACGAAGCTCCCACCAGAAGCTTCGCTACATTACGATTCCGATGCTGACACCTACCACATTCTTCGTCCTGATCATGCTGACGATCCAGTGCTTCAAGGTATTCGACTTAGTATACGTTATGACCGGCGGCGGCCCTGGCAATGCGACCAAGACCCTGGGCAACTACATCTATGAAAAAGCATTTACCAGCTGGCAGCTGGGGCCGGCAAGCGCAGGCGCGATCATTCTCTTCGCCGTTGTACTTGTCATCACGCTCGTACAGTTCGCCGGTGAGAAAAAATGGTCTCAGGACTTAATGTAAAGGAGGGAAACGGTATGCAGACAAAACAGAAATCATACAAAGGTTTGATCTATATTTTATTAGTTTTACTGTCCTTATTCATGCTGGTTCCTTTCTACTGGATGGTGATTTCCTCCTTAAAGCTTAACAAGGACGTATTCTCCATTCCCATGAAATGGTGGCCGGATTCCATACACTGGAACAATTACCAGATTATCTGGAAAAAGCTTCCGCTTACGACCTTCTTCTTAAATACTGCGAAGCTGACAATCTGTACCACCGTAATCCAGCTGTTCACCAGCTGTCTTGCGGCTTACGGCTTCACAAAGACGAAATTCAAGGGAAGAGACTTAATTTTCCTGATGTATGTTACTACCATTGCAGTTCCGTGGCAGGTATACATGATTCCTCAGTTCATTCTGATCTCCAAGATGGGCTTAAATGATACTCATATCGGACTGATCCTGATGCAGGCATTCTCCGCATTCGGCGTATTCTTAATCCGTCAGTTCTATATCAGTATCCCGGATGAGCTCTGCGAGGCCGCCAGAATCGATGGTTTAAATGAATTCGGCATCTTCTCGAGAATCGTTCTTCCGCTGGGAAAACCGGCGATGGCGACCTTGACGATCTTCACCTTCACCAATGTGTGGAACGACTTCATGGGACCCCTCATTTACTTAAAGACAAAAGAATTAAAGACGATTCAGTTAGGTATCCGTATGTTTATTTCCCAGTATGGTGCCGACTACGCATGGATCATGGCGGCTTCCGTCTGTTCCCTGATCCCGGTTGTCATCGTATTCTTAAGCTGTCAGAAGTTCTTCGTGGAAGGCGTTGCAGCCAGCGGAATTAAGGGGTAAAATGAAAGGAAAAGAATAAGGAGAATTGATTATGGCACAGACCCTTAACACAATCCGGAATTATCCGGGCATGGAAGAGGGGATGACAACTACGGCGCTTAACGGCGCCGTAGCTGTTATCCGGGAAAACCTTCCTGTATTTACAGAAAAATTTCAGTCCTCCAACAGCTTCGGCGGCTTCTATGAGCCGACGGAAAATGTGGAATGGACCACCGGATTCTGGACCGGCTCGATCTGGCTGGCCTATGAGCATACCGGTGACGAGGCATTTAAAAAGGCCGCCGACATTCAGGTAGAAAGCTTTTTAGAGCGAATCGAGAAGAAAATCGACGTAAACCACCACGACATGGGCTTCTTATACAGCCTGTCCTGTGTGGCTGCTTACAAGCTGACCGGCAATGAGCACGCAAAAAAGGCGGCGCTTCTGGCGGCCGATCATCTGGCGGAGCGCTACAGGGAGAAAGGAAACTTCCTTCAGGCCTGGGGAAATCCGGGAGAGCCTAAGGAGTACCGGCTGATCATCGACTGTCTGTTAAACCTTCCCATCCTTTACTGGGCGACGGAGGTGACCGGAGATGAGTCCTACGCACAGAAGGCGGAGCATCACATCAAAACCGCCATGAAATGCATCCTGAGACCCGACAATTCCACCTACCATACCCATTTCTTCGATGTGGAGACGGGAGAGCCCACTTACGGCGTAACCCATCAGGGCAACCGGAACGGTTCCGCATGGGCGAGAGGCCAGGCATGGGGCGTCTACGGGATCGCGCTCAGCTACCGCTATTTAAAGAACCCGGAATACATCGATTTATTCTGCCGTGTTACGGACTACTTCATCGAACATCTGCCGGAAGATCTCGTTCCCTACTGGGATTTTGATTTCGACACGGGAAGCACAGAACCGAGGGATTCCTCCGCGTCGGCCATCGCTGTCTGCGGAATCCTGGAGATGGCAAAGTATCTGGATCAGGAGAAGGCTGACCGCTATTTAACGGCCGCGGACCGTATGCTTAAGGCCCTCGTGGATCACTGCGCCAACACAGACATCACGAAATCCAACGGACTGCTGCTCCACGGTACGTATGCACGGGATTCCAGGGAGAATACCTGCACGAACCGCGGTGTGGATGAATGCAATACATGGGGAGATTATTTCTATATGGAAGCCCTGACCCGGCTTTCGAAGGATTGGAAGTTATACTGGTAAAGGAGATGAGACATCGATGAAAACCAATCTTTTGTATGTCTTCGCGGACCAGTGGCGCGCTGAGGCCATAGGCGCTCTCGGAAGCGATCAGGCAGTAACGCCGAATATTGACCGTTTTTCAGAGGAAAGTGTCTGCTGTACCAATGCGTACAGCACCTTTCCCTTATGTTCCCCGCACCGGGCTTCGCTCATGACGGGCAAATACCCGTTCCGCGTGGGAATGTGGACGAACTGCAAGATCGGTCTGGAAGAGAAGATCATGCTGAAGCCCCAGGAGACCTGTATCGCCAATGTTTTAAAAGACGCGGGCTTCGCGACAGGTTATATCGGCAAATGGCATCTGGATGCGTCGGAGCTCAATTTTAGTCCGCATCCGAAGTCCGGCGCCAGAGAGTGGGACGCCTATACGCCGCCGGGAGAGAGAAGACAGGGCTTTGATTATTTCCTGTCCTACGGGGCGTGCGACGATCACCTCGATCCCCACTACTGGCTGAATGACGAGACTCAGATCAGGCCCGGCAAATGGTCCGCGGAATATGAGACCGACAAAGCCATCGAATATATGGATCAGAAGAAGGACGAAGACGAACCGTTCGCACTGTTTGTATCCTATAATCCGCCGCACCTGCCTTATGAGCTGGTGCCGGAGCGCTATTATGAAAAGTTTAAGGATTTAAAGGTCCACTACCGTCCCAATGTGCCGGAATCCATGCGGGAAGAGGGCGGTCTCTTAGAGACGCAGACACGCCAGTATTTAGCCGCGGTTCATGGAATCGACGAACAGTTTGGCAGAATCCTGACCTGGCTTAAGGAAAACGGCATGGAGGAAAACACGCTGGTGGTGCTGTCCGCCGATCACGGGGAGATGCTGGGATCTCACGGACTTATGAGCAAGAACATCTGGTACGATGAGGCGCTTCACATTCCGCTTATTTTCCGGCAGAAGGGAAGACTGGAGCCCGGAAAGAATGAGGCGATCTTCGCAAGTCCCGACCACATGCCGACGCTTCTGGAGCTTCTGGATCTGGAGGTGCCGGAGACGTGCGAGGGTTACAGCCACGCAGGAAGTTTGACCACGACTCCGGCAGAGGCCGGCAGTGCAGTATCCGGCGAACCGGAAGATATGCTGATCTGTTCCTATCCCGGGGGCGCGGACATGGTTGCCGCATTTTCAAAGCGCGGTCTGACGCACAAAGCCTATGGCTGGCGGGGTATCAGGAACAAACGGTATACCTACGTCATCACCAATGGCTACACCCCCGATGAGCCGCAGAGAGAGCTTCTCTATGACAGAGAGCTTGACCCGTATGAAATGAATCCCCTGGAAGTGGAAAAGGACTGTGCGGATGCGCGGATCCTGGCATTTCGGGAACGGCTGAAGCATTATCTGGAGTTG
>OAUK01001114.1_pt1 | contig 9824 bp, 8 predicted proteins | sample 1495131 | NCBI WGS metagenome assembly OAUK01 (sample SAMEA2580009, study PRJEB22360) | human gut metagenome | biome: human gut; feature: human-associated habitat; material: faeces | place: Denmark | collected 2008/2010 | reverse complement strand
GAGAAATGAGAATGCCGATTGGCAATTCTGCGTGAGGAATAATGCAGCGGCACAAGCCATCAGCAATAACGAGGAAAATGCTACCCCCTAATGCGCTGAATGGAATCAAGGTCCAGTGATTCGTGCCGATCGTCATGCGCACAAGGTGAGGAATCAAGAGTCCTACAAAACCAATCATACCCGCAGCGTACACCACAAAGCCAATAATAAGTGAGCTAATAATCAAATAGACTTGTCGATATCTATGCAAATCGCGACCTAAGGTGATGGCCACCTCATCGCCGAGAAGCATAATGTTTAAAACTCTGCTTTGAGACCAAAAGAATAGAATGCTCACGAGTACAACGATGGCAATAAATGGCAACATGTCCCATTTAGCGCCCGCAAAGCTACCCATCAACCAGTACGTAATGGTTTGGATGCCTTCCTTATCGTCCGCCAAATAGACCACAAAACTTGAGAAGGAGCTACATACAGCGCTTAATGCCAAGCCCCCTAAGATCAATTTCACCGAGTTTGGTCGTCCACCCAAGTTTGAGATAAACAATACACCGAAGGAAATCGCCATAGCCCCAATAAAGGCCATAATGCCGACAAAGTTCTCACCGAACATAACCCCTACACCGAATAAAATAGCTACCGTAGCGCCAAGGGATGCACCCGATGAAATACCCAAGATATATGGATCCGCTAGTGGATTTTTAACGATAGCCTGCATGATAACGCCAGATACGGCAAGGCCTGCCCCGATAATGGCAGCCATCAACAGCCGCGGCATACGCAATAACCATATAATGGTCTGCTCTGGACCATTCATAGGATCATCGATAGCCAAAGGGCTAGAAAATTGATCCATTACAATATTAAAAATTTGAGAAAATGAAAATTGTACTGTACCAACAGAAAGTCCCCATAGAATGGCTACTGCTAGCACCCCTATGAGGACAAATCCGCCAGCAGTATATCCAATACGTTTTAGCATACTGCTCCTTTATTAATGAATTAAATCTGGTACCCCTTCTGAATATAGATTAGGGTACAACCCATGCGATACGATGTCGATACCATCTGATAAACGAATACCAGGACTATATACAGCGAGCAATGGCAAGAAATGAACGCGCTTATTGCGCAATGCATTAACACCTTGTAAACCTGGCTGCGTTAGTACATAGTTCATAATCACATCCGCTTGGCTATATTCACCATCAGATACAATCAAGAATATAACGTCCGGATTCTGTTCAATTACATCCTCCATACTAATAGTCGGAGTTTCCGTGTCGATTACATCGGCATGTAAAGAATCCCCTATATTACCTGCTAATGTCTTATGTCCATACAATCGAAAATGCTTACCTTGCACCTCGACAAACAATGCCTTTGATGGCTTCTCATGAGCCGTTTGGGCCACTGTATGTGCTACAGATTGTTCCATATCGTGAATCAACTTTTCTGCTTCCATGTTACGGTTAAAGATACGGCCTAAATCACGAATATATTGGTACTCCATATCCATGGTCAGTGCAGACTGCGCCCCTAGAGAAGATTCTGCAATATACACATTCGCATGTCGTGACTGCCAAAATGCAGGTGGTCGTAACCCTTTATTAGTAAAAGTAGATCGCCAACCAACTAGTAAATCAGGCTTCATCATTAATACACTTTCTAAATTGGCGTATTTCAGATCCTTGTATGGGATTTTATCGTACGCTTCACGGTATTCTGGGCGCACGTATTTGCGATCTGGAATCCCCATACCCGCTACGATACGATTCCCTTCACCAAGGGCAATGATGGTTTCTATGGAGTTTTGCCACATCGCCACCACACGTTCAGGTACCGCCGTATAGGTGCTTTCAAAAGGTTCCCCTCGGCGCACATAAGACTTGATTGTTACCGGCGGCTGTAGTTCGATATGCGTAGATGTAGACTGATGGTCCTCAACAGTTACCTGCTGAGGACCACAACCTACGCATAGTAATAGACATAGTATTAATGCGCTGAATCTAATCATTAGAATTTATATTTCGCCCCAATCATGAAGGAACGTGCCGGCATAGCCGCACTACCACGACCATTGTAAGCGCTATAGCTTGTTTCATAAGCGCGGTTAAGAACATTGTTCACTACAATGTACGCAGTTAAATCTTTTGTTACATCATAGTTGAGGTTCCAGTCCACGATGAGGAAACGTCTATGAGTGAATGCATAGTCGCTGTTACCAGTGTACCAATTAATCAACAAGCCAGAATATAGACGCTTGTTATCATAAGAAATGTTCAATGCATAGTGGTTTTGCGGACGCAAGCTATTAATAGCCACATTGATATCATCGCTATTGCTATAACCCCAGTTTGGATCAAGAATCCAACCACCTTTAGATAACCATTTATCTTTCATATGAGAATAAGACGCACTCATTGTTACATGTTCATTTAATCTGTGGTCTACTGTAATATTGAAAGATTGTTTGTTTTCTTTCGCATTAACTGCTGTTTTTTCAAACTCACCGGATCTGCCATTCCAAATTGGCAATGTAGCGATGGCATTTTTCATGCGTGTGTAATCATAGTGAACTGCTACAGTAGTATTATTGTTTTTCCCAAATGTATGTAATAGGCCCCATGTGAAAGCATCGCCTCTTTCGTCATCTAACGGTGTATTAAATACTCCATCAGTCGCACTATAGTCGCCTGTTTTAAGCGGTCTTAAGATACGAGTCCACCCAGCGTACATACTAGTCTTCTTGTTAAATTTAACTTGACCATGCAAACTAGGAGTCAAGGCGCTTACACTACCCTTACCTTGGGAGTCACCGCTGCCATTACCTTGAATACTGCTATAGTGTACATAGCGCAATGCTGGTGTTAATTCCACATTGTTACCAATGTAGATTTTATCTTGTAAATAAGCATATAAAGTATTACGACGAATATCAGAAGACACTACATCACCATTACGTTTAATAGAACGGGAATTCAAATTAGAGCGACTATAGTCGATATTAGCAATAATATCATGCTTATCAAGTTGGCGAGTCCATTGAAGTTCTACACCTGTTTTATTTTCTTTATACCATCTATTTGGGCTACCTGCCATACCGCCTGTTTCAGCAATCCATTGACGCAATGCATCACGACGATCTGGGAATGGTGCCAAATTGGAATCAACCCATGCATTAAATTGCTCCACAGTAGCGCCATTAGGGAATGCCGCAGCATAGGCAGCACGTGCGGCCTCGCTACCAAGTTTAGACCATGTATATGTATCGCGACCTTCATATCGATGATCTAAACGATACAATCTAGCAAAGCTTTCCATTTGACCTTGGCGATCGAAAGTAAATTTCAAATCTGTGTCTAAGTTTTTAAACTTACTATAAGAGCCGTAGTTACCATCTAAAGCGAATAAATTGTGGTAGCCAGGGTTTCTGGAGTCACCATACAACTTAGGTGCATAACCTTGTGGATTTTCATCTGGATCTACATATTTAGGATCTGTTTTCAACTTGTAATTAGTATCATATTGGCCAACTTCAGCATTGAAAATAATGCGACGCCAATCATCTGCATTCCAGTATTTCCGGCTTGGTGTAGAAATTGGATACCCATCGCGACCTTTTTTGAAGTTCATTGAGAACTGTAAGCTTTGTTTCTTATTGAACTCATGGTCAATACGTGCATTAAATCCTTCTTCGCGCCATTTAGAACCTGTAAGAGTGGCTACTTCACCAGTATCGCCATCTTTATACTTCGTATCTTGAGACATAGTACGTGTAGCTGTTACAAAGTAACCAGTAGATGCATTCTTACCTGCCGCACCTTGTACAGTCAAGTTATAACTATGCTTGTTCCAGCTGCCTGTAGCCAAATCAACGGAACCGCTGAAATTGCCTTTACCACGGCGTGTAATGATATTGATGACACCACCTGTAGCATCAGAACCATATTGAGAAGCACCAGGGCCTTTGATAACTTCGATTTTATCAATAGCATCCATATTGGTTACTTCATCAATATTTACACCTGTAGATTTAGAGCCTCTTTCAGAGCTATCACCTAAACGACCAGATGTAATATTGTCTACACGACGACCATCTACTAATACTACAACGCGGGAGTCACCATTAATGGACACACCATTGTTGTAAAATTGGTAACCATACTCGCCACCACGGTAACCAGGATTTTGGAATGTAACACCTGGAACGCGTTTAATCGCTTCAGTTACATCGCGATAATGACGTTTTTCAATCTCTTCACGAGTGATAACCTTTACATCACCACCAGTACGGTAATAAGATTGCTCAGTAATGGTATTACCATACTCATCCTTTGCCGCATCGGCTTTTACCGAAACATTATGAACCTCATAACCCTTGAAGTTCTCATCATACGCATAGGCTTGATACGTACCTAACGCTAACGTTGCCGCAACAGCAGCAGATAAAATACGACGACTCGTCATAACCCCTCCACACACAATAAATACACAATAAAAAAAATATTAAAACTAATCCTCTAACAAATGCGTTTCTTGTATTTTCTGAATTAAAACTACACACAAACATAATTCATACATTATCAGCTATTGAAAATTAGTTAAAACCATAATCTACATTAACCACAATTGTAACTGGCTCACCTGTTGTATTCTCTATACCGCCAGAGCTCTCTACGAGGCTAGCAGCAGCATTATCGAGAATGCTAGAGCCACTGCTACCAATCATTTCAGCACCTGCATAGTTGCCATCGGCATCAAAAGTGATTTCAAAGGAAACTCGTCCACTGAGGCCACGGCGCACCGCCTGTTGCGGCATTACTTTATTACTCTCAACGCGAGCAATATAACCTGAACTATCGTAAGATCCCCCACGACGTTCTACATCACCTGGACCTGGATCACCACCTTTAGAACCATTGCCCTCATTACCAAGGCCTCCATTACCAATAACCCCACCACCTCCAGGGCCAGGTACATTTCCACTCCCTGGAATGCCAACAGGATTATCAGTATTACCATTCAAATTGACTGATGCCGTCTCATTACCACCTAAGTAAGGATTCAGATTTTTTAAGCCTTCTGTGGGCTTTCCCGATAAATCAGGCAATACACTACCTGCTTTACCGCCTCCTGCGACTGGTTTGTCGTCAGGTTGAATCTTTAATTTCTCAGGATCTTTCTTCTCTTGAGGAGGTTCTTGCTGCCCCATATCAAGGTTGATAACCAAGTCTTTTTTGGGTGTTTCTGGAGGTTTTATATGACCAAACCAATCACCTACAACACCCCAATATACAAGATTTAATGCCAATGCAGCTACGAAAGGAATTCCATATCGTTTATCTACCATAGAATCACTTCCGTTCTGTAGCTACGCTAACAAACCGAGCACCACTAATTTTAAGATTATCTAAAATATTGATAACGTCCTTATACGCAATATCCTCAGAGGCACGCACAATAAATGCCTGTTGAGGTTCTTTTGCAACAATACCTTGAATTTCATTGCCCAGTTGATCAGGGACAATCTCACGTTCATTCAAATACATCTTATGTGTAGCTGTTAATGAAATCGTGATAGGCTCAATCGTCTTAGCAGAAGAAGATGAAGCCTTCGGTAAGTTAAGAGGAATTTGTTCCTCTGTATTCATGTACAACGTACTCATCATGAAAAATACGAGCAAGAAGAAAACGATATCAATCATAGGTATAATCATGATGGTAGGTTCTTTTTGTATGCCTACTGAACTACGTTTCATCGTTGACTCCTAATATATAAATCCATAATAGAACCTAATTTTTGCTCTAACTTTGCGATATCTGAATTTACTTTATCTGTGCACCAACTATGGATGGCTAATGCTACGATGGCTACTGAAAGCCCTGTTGCAGTGGCAACCAGCGCTTCGGATACGCCGCCTGTAATAACAGTAGGAGCACCAATATCGCCACCAACGGCTGCGAAGGAGCGAATCATGCCAACAACAGTACCCAAAAGGCCAAGTAATGGAGCCATTGTTACCATCATGCTAAGCCAGTTAAGACCACGTTTTAAACGTTCATCCATGTACCCTACCACATCATGTAAACGATTCTCTAAACCTTCCGCACTATATACAGACTCCACGATAGGAGACACGAATCTACTCAATGCATCATCACTATTTTTTATAGAATTCTCTAGAGTAGACCAATTATTACTATTACGACCGGCATCAATGCTATCGGACAACTGCTGTAACTCATGATTGATGTTTCTGTACGTACGAATACGTTCAAATAAAATAGTACATGCTGCTAACATGAATAGTACAAGTGGATACATAACGAAACCACCTGCATTAAATAGGTGAATTGTATACTCCATCATAGCCTCCATATAATGTATAAAATTACGTGTTATTTAACAAAAAAATGGTCATCTATATTATTAGATTAACCACCAACATTGACATTATCCTATAAAGTATTTATAAGTACAATAACCCTATACCCCCTACCGTTATGATATTTCTATAGGATTCCATTCTAACTACATATTTCATCCACCTTAAATATACATCTATCCACTATATATAGACAATATTAAGTTCTCGCATAAAAGCTTCATAATTATTATAAAAAATATAATAATTATATCTATTAAAACTATGCTCAATAAGATAATTTCTCATATTTTATAGTTGAAAATCATTATAATTCACGTTCCACCATCAAAAATCTTTTTGTATTTTTATGAGCTTATTATCACTTTATGAATATAATTTATTCACACATGAATAATATTTATACTCTAATTTATTCATATCTTTATGGGCTATTTATTACTTCTATGCGCTCAATATATCTTATAAACTTATAAATAGTATACTCAAGTCACAAATTTGCAATCCATATAAAAAGAGGACTAAGCCTTTATGGGCTCAGTCCTCTGATTATTCTCATTATAATAGCATAAATCCTTAAAGCAAATTATATGCCATGTATAGCTCTTATTTATTTTTTGGCTTTATCAGCTTTTGCCTTTTTATTTTCTTTTACCTTTTTAGGCTTTTCTTGTTTAACCTTTACTGGTTTTTTCACATTAACAGCAGCACCAGCAGGCTTTACAAATGCATTGTTAAGATTTGTTGCCACTTGTAATGCTACGTCCGCATTTGGCGTAGAAACAATGGATTGACCAGCTACCGTTACAGTGTCACCACTATAGGATGCAGAGCCCGGTGTCACTTGATTGTTATGATACAATCGTGCCAATTTACCGGCCATGTAATAAGCACGCTCTTCTCCTGTGTAACGACCGCTACCTGCTGGAGTATAGATATTATCACCGTTTACGTACACAGTACCATTCGATACGTTTACATGATTCCCAGAATATGTGTACATACGAAAAATATTATTGTTCACTCGATCGGACAACTTTGGATGATTGTTAGGCGCTACCACTTGTGAAAGCCCTTCACGGTAGTGTTCCCCTACTTTGTTGCGTAGTACTGCCATAGAACCAGCTGCACCACCTACATTATATGGAGATTCACTTAAAATCTTAAAGCCTAACTCATCAGCGGCTTTTTCTTGACTCATCGTAAACACTTGATTGGATAAGTAGTTGCCTGCCACATTAGATAAAATAGCTGCACCTTCACTACCACCAGCGGCAATGCCGACCGCTGTAGAAAGACCGATTTGCTTCTTAGCGCCATTAATAATATCTTTATGCTCGCCATGAGAGATTTCATGAGCCATTACATAGGCCAATTGATCATCATCTAGCGTATCTAAAGCACCCTTGTTAATGGACATAACGCGACCAAGTGTGGCAAACGCATTAAACTCCTCATCAGGATTCGCATATACAACGTAGGAACGCTTTACACTAGGTGTAGCCTCTAATGTCTTCATAATACGATTAACACGCTCTTGGGCTGCACTATCGTTTAAGTAACCAGTTTTCTCTTTTGTGCGTGCCAAACTCTCCTGTTGCCCCTCTGCAGAATTATCCATTTTATTTAATGCAGTAGATACGTAAGCCATAGCAATAGCACCACCAGCTAAAGATTGTACCGCAGCAGACGCAGCATTAACAGAAACCGTTTGCATCATAGTAGGTGCCATTGTCACTGCCATAGCAATAGATAAAGTAGCCGCTGTAATTTTCTTATTCATTCTCTCAACCTCTTAAACAATGATATAGCTATATAATAAAACAATATAGAATGTAAAAAAACGCCAGAATTTCCACACTACCTATATAATATTACTTCATGATAAATATAGAATGAATAATGGAACAATCATTCATCTATCATAAGATGGTGCAATCTATTATGGTTAATTCAAACATTGCTAACTATTGATCTGTCGTTACTGGTTTAGCTGAAAGTACTACCGCTTCTTTACCATCTTTAGAAACAGCGCCACCATGTGTATAACCTACTACATCAAAGCCTGCCTCAGCACACTGCTCTGCGATGCTTTCATAATTTTCATTCTTACCACGCGTACATGTAGAAAGATGTACCGTAGTAACACCTTTTTTCTTGAAAGACTCAATCTTCTTGGCTAGATCCCCACCACTATGTGTGAAGCCCACCAACTCAATATCCTCATCAGCATAACGCTCAAAAGAATCCGCTTTATTTATAAATGCTTTCAAACAACCGCCACAAGAACAGCGCTGCATTGTCTCCTCATTAACGAGGACCGCAATTTTCTTAGCCATATGACCTCCTATAAATATGATATAAGCCTAAGTATACCATATCCATGAGAAAAATATGTGCTTCAAAGCACGATAATTAATACTAATTATATAAGTAACTACTTCAACGTCTACTTCTTTGCTCATTAGTTTCCTTAAAAAAATAAAAATTCATACAAAAAAGACACACCCTCAGGTGTGCCTTTAGCTTAATCAGCAAGTTCTTATGTACGGTTCTTCCCTCCAGTATACTGGGTGTTCGTCGCTGTGGATGGCCTTATGTAGCTACGCTACATATCCATCTTACGCTCCGAACTAAGCGATGCAGTGAATCTGTCGTCGTTTAATTCTTATTACCTTTAACTTGCCCTACTTGCTTCCTTACTGTGGATTTCCCTTCACTGCTTCGCAGTTCGGTAAATCTTACGTTCGGAAGAAAGTGATGCAGTGAATCTGTCGTCGCGTTGCTCCTCCATCTTCTACTGCCCTACTTTTACTGCCCTGCTTACCAGGTCCCCTGGGAGGATAGGAAGCCATACATAAAAAAAGACACACCCTTAGGTGTGCCTTTAGCTTAATCAGCGGCTTCCTATCACACTCGCCCATGGCAGTATTCAATACATCCTTTTTTGATGTACGGCACACTATTTTGGGCTTCGTCGAACCTGATGCAATGGGCGTATACGTCGCTGCGCTCCTTTACGCCCTATTGCCCTAGGCTTCCCACGCCGTCTCTATTGAAAAATATAGATAGATAGTACTTGTACAATCTTGGCTGAAAACGGCTCTAGAAGGAATTAGAATATGCTCGTTAGAGCACAAAAATAGAGGGTCAACCCTTTATAGGGTTGACCCTCTATTGTATGCTTCAATCAGCAGCTTCCTATCCTCCCAGGCCGTCTCCAGCCAAGTACTTTCGGCGTTTATGAGCTTAACTACTGTGTTCGAGATGGGAACAGGTGGATCCTCATAGCCATCGCCACTGAATCTGTCAGAGTTTGTACTCTGAAAACCACATAGAAGTATATATATTTGTTGCACATTCTGCTTAATGTTTTACGTTGCTTAAGTAAAGCCCTCGATCGATTAGTACCAGTCAGCTCCAAACCTCACGGCT
>OAUK01001111.1_pt1 | contig 9846 bp, 8 predicted proteins | sample 1495131 | NCBI WGS metagenome assembly OAUK01 (sample SAMEA2580009, study PRJEB22360) | human gut metagenome | biome: human gut; feature: human-associated habitat; material: faeces | place: Denmark | collected 2008/2010 | reverse complement strand
GGTAGCCATCTGGGGAGCCGTGGCAGTGGATGCTTCTATCTGTACCTTGTCAAAGATACCTGCATCAGTCAGGGCCTTTTTGGCAATCTTACCAATGGGAGTGGAGTCTATATCGCCGATGATAAGGGACACACCCTCTTCTGCCAGACCGGCCAGGGAAGTAATGTTTTTCGGGTTGCCGCTCTGAACTGCCAGCACAGGTATATGTTTTACCAGTGCCTTGCTTTCGGATACATAGGACTCAACTGGTTTCAGCTCCTCGGCTGAACCGGCTATGAACATGTCGCCTTCTTCCGAGGTGGTAATCTGGGACTGGATTTGGCCGGCATTGGCGTATGTCACGTTCATTGCGCAGCCGGTAGCAGCTTTAAAGCTGACTGATGGTTTGGGGTTGTTTCGCTTTCTTTCCCCAGCCGGTAGCAGCTTTAAAGCTGTCGGCAATTTCCTGGAACGGCTTTGTCATGCCAGCCCCGCAGTAGATCATCAGGGTATGGCCTGTCAGGTCTGGGGTGTCCGCGGCTGATTTGCCGGCATCGCCATCCTCCGGGGCTGATTCCTGTGTCTGCTGCGGGGCAGAGGAACGGGCGGTGCCGGAGGATGCGGCGCCGCAGCCTGTGATAAGGGCAGCGCCTATGGCGCCTGCCAGTAAAATCCCCAATACATTTCTTTTCATAATACGTCTCCTCCATCTGGATAATTATAGTAAACCTATCATATAATGGAAAAGCGTTATTGTCAAGAAAATATAACGGTTAATATTTCCCGCTGACCGGGATTTCTGTTTATTGTTCAGTGCTTTTTTGTATGTCTCCATGTTCAAGCCGGCAGACCACGTCCCCTGTATGGCTTATAAAGGTACGGTCGTGGCTGATGGCCAGCAGTGTCCCGTCGTAGCTCTCCAGCAGATGTTCCAGGCCCTCCATGGTATACACATCCATGTGGTTGGTGGGTTCGTCCAGTATCATGAAGTTGCAGCCCGATACCAGAACCTTGGCCAGGGCGGTCTTGACCTTTTCTCCTCCTGATAGTACACTGACCGGTTTAAACATATCGTCCTTTGTCATATAGAGGTTGGACAGGACGGCCCGGCAGATATGCTGGGGATAGGCCGCATCCTCCGACACATTTTCCAGCACGGTTTTCTTCGGGTCCAGGGTGTCCAGGTCCTGGGAAAAATAGGCGACCCTTGCTTCGGAGGTAATAAAGGTTTCGGGTGCCCTGTCTATCAGGGCTTTGATTAGTGTGGACTTTCCGGCCCCGTTGTTGCCGGTGATAAAGGTCCGCCTGCCAGCCTCTATTTCCAGGCTCACGTTATCCAGGACAATGCGCTCCCCGTAACTCACGGTGAGATGCCGGATGGCGGCCGCATTTTTTGCCCTTATTTTTCCTGCATCCGGCAGTTTCATGGACACCTGGGGCAGCTCATCCGGGCGTTCCTTTTTCTCCAGGTGCTCCAGACGGCTCATGACAGCGGTTTTGTTGCTTTGGACATGACCCTGCTGAACCGCGGCCACGCCTTTGTAGAGCATCCACTCGCTGCTGCCCATGCGTTTGGGCGGCTTTGTCATTGTCTGGCTCTTTCTCTGCAATGCATCGGTAGTTCTCTCCAGCCGCTTTTTCTCCTTCTGGTACTGCTGGTATTCAAACTCCTGGAAGCCCCGTTCCCGTTCCTTTTGGGCGGCCCAGTCGGAGTAATTTCCGTCAAAAACGCGGATGTTTCCCTTGTCCAGTTCCCATATCTGATTGCAGACCCGGTCTAAAAGGGTCCTGTCATGGGATATCATCAGGATGGCGCCCCTGTATCCCTTCATCATCTTCTCTAAAAGTTCCACGCCTTCCATATCCAGATTGGTGGTGGGCTCATCGGCAAAGAGAAGGGGCGCCTGGCTGGAAAATGCTGCCCCAATGGCGCGCCTGGTCTTCTCACCCCCGCTTTTTACCGCGCTGTCGCGCAGCTTTAATTGGCTTAAAAGCCTGGCCTCGGGTTCATCCTCTGTTTCCCCGGTCTGGAGGATCTCAGCAATGGGACAATACCGTTTTACCACGCCCTCGTCGCAGGCGATTCTCCCGGATAGGACGCCTAAAAGGGTGGATTTTCCGGCCCCGTTGCGTCCGATGAGTCCAATCCTGTCCCCGTCCCGGATTTCCAGTTTTTCAATATCCAGCACGGTCTGGATTCCATATTCTTTTTTAACATTCAGTGCATTTAACAACATAAAAAAATCCCTCCTAAACGCACTTCGTTCAGAAGGGATATAAACCTGGCCAGTTGTAGGCAGAAGGAGCGGGAACGTACAGGTCAGGAGCAGCTTACGCGCGCCTGCCGGGACATGCCTGTCCGCTGCAGCGGATGCATATGGATAGACAGATGCACCCCGTTATATAAAAATATGGCCTTATGGAATATGATTCCCTGTATGACTGAACGAAATGACAAAGACACACAAATTCTGCCCGGCTTCCTATTGCCAGGAAAGTGAGTGTGTAAATCATCTGCTGCTGTTCAATCATCTAATAATCATATTTCAGTTAGCCACCTTTCTCTTTACCATGTTGTACTTATATCGTGTATTGCAGTCCTCAGACCAATTCTGATTATAGGGGATGGGAAATATAATGTCAAGGTGGAAAAAATTATTTTATCTGCATATTTTGTCTGCAGCCGAGTACGGGCTGAGGTTTGGTCTGAGGTCTGGGCGCTCAGGGCCTGCGGCCTCCATTTTGACGCCTGTATTTATAAAATAATCATTAAAACCCTGTCTGTACATTGCTTTCCCATGAGAATTAGGTTATAGTTACTCTCGGATGAATGATCCGCGGCTGCCTGAGAAATATACCTGGCAGCAGGCCGGATAATGGGGAAAGGATTGTTTGCAGATGAATAAAATCAGAGAAAAATTACAGCGTTTCATGATAGGAAGATATGGTATGGACCAGCTTGGCCAGTTTATAATGTATGCCGTGCTTGTGCTGATTTTCCTGAACGTTGTTGTCAGGGTGAGGATACTGTCCTCATTCCTGTATATCCTGGAGCTGGCAGGCTTTTTCTTGCTGTACTTCCGGATGTTTTCAAAAAATGTGGGTAAACGCTACCAGGAGAATCAGGTTTATCTGCGCCTGCGGTTTTATGTGACGGAATATTTCAGGAAAATCAAATTCCGTTTCACGGAGGGCCGGAAATACCGCATCTTTAAGTGCCCTGACTGCGGACAGAAGGTGCGCATACCCAGGGGGCATGGGAAGGTCAGTGTTCACTGTCCGAAGTGCGGGACGGATTTTATAAAGAGGAGCTGACGGTTGCAGCACCAAACCGTTATATACCATTGAATTACAAAAAAGCGCGTCTGAATGTGGCAGCAATGCATGTTCAGGCGCGCCTTATTTATTTTATCTAATGGCCGGAGATATAGCGGGAAGCCCCCTGCCAGTCCCTTTCCTCAAGGAAATGATGGGGAATCAGACTGCTTCCAAGGCCGGCACCGATAAAGCCATGCTCAAAGAAGGTGTGGAGATTATCTCCGCGGACTCCACCTACCGCCACATAATCCGTATCCTCAAAGGGGCCCTTCAGGCTCTTGATATAGCTAAGGGGAAGATCACCGGCAGGAAACAATTTCATTATACGATAGTTATATTTAATACATAGTGCCACATCAGATGGTGTCATGACTCCGGGAAGCAAATCCAAATCCTTTTTTCTGAAATAACGCAGTATAGATTCGTCAACAGATGGCGTCAGAAAAAACTGCGCCCCTGCCTGCAAGGCTGAATCAATACGCTCTATGGTAGTGGCAGTACCGGCTCCAACTGTAACGGACTCTTTGAAATGTTCTTTTAATGCTGAAATCTGTCCCGCTCCGTCCGGGGTATTCATTGCCACTTCAAAAACGCTGATTCCGCCCCGGAGAATACTTTCAGCATAAGGAATCAGTAAATCTTCCGGGAGATTTCTGAGTATGGCGATAACAGGACATTGATTAAGAATATGCTTCATAGACTGGCCTCCTTTGTGTTATCTTGTAATGGGTGATGTATGATTTTGAATATCAATCAGTTCTTTTTTTGTCGGCAGCCCCTCTATATGGGACAGATTCGTGGCGCACAGCGCACCGGTAATCCCGCCTCTCTGGCCACAGTCCTCCAATGGCCTTCCATCCAGAATGCCGGACAAAAATCCTGCATTAAATGCATCGCCTGCCCCCACTGGGTCAATACAGACACAGGGATGGGGAGGAATATAACAGTCTTCATTTATTGAATATACATAGGCTCCGGCGCTGCCGTTTTTTAGGGCCAGATAGTCTGTGCAGCCTGATGTGAAAATAATATCTCTTAATGTTTGGGGAGTCCGCTCTCCGTATAACAGCTGCCCTTCATCCAAGCCCATGAATACAATATTTGACTGGGAAATGAATTCTTTTATCAAATCCCGGTAATCCTCCTGTTTCCAGAGTTTCATACGTATGTTAGGGTCAAAGCTAATACGTACATTCAATGACCGGGCCAGCTCGAATACCCTGCGGGTCAGGCGCAGGCAGGATGGGCTCAGAACAGGAGTAATTCCTGTCATATGAACAATTCCCACATCCTCAAATGATTTTTCTGATATAAGAGTTTCATTCATTTGCGAAGCCGCTGAACCGGAACGGTAATAGAATACCTCTGTTTCCGATGAGGGGTTAAAGCGTTTGGCCATCAGACCGGTTGGGGCATGGGCATCCAGCCTGACATGAGAAACAGACACACCTTCTGCACGTATTCGTGATAAAAGAAATCGTCCAAATTCATCATCACCCACACAGCTAAGCCATTCTGTCTGATGCCCAAGCTTGCTAAGACCGATGGCTGTATTGCTTTCGGCGCCGGCAAAGCAAAGACGGAAGTGATTGATATACTGATAGGGACCGGTTTCAGAGGGAACCATGACAGCCATGGTTTCACCGATTGTCAGAACTTTTGGCATATATTTACCTCCCGATGTTTATTCCATAGGACGGGGTCGGATAAAGGCAGACCCCGCTATAGCCGAATTTATGAGAAAGCCCGAGCGCGGAACTGGTAATGAGCTGGCTGAAAAAGCTCAGGCGCTCGTCGGTTATGGAAGTATAAATAGCTGAAATACTGATGGCTCCCATGCAATCCCCGGATTGGTTAAGAATCGGAGCACCAACGCAGAATACCGCTTCATTATCTTCTCTGTTATCAATGGAATACCCCCGCTGTCTGATTTGTTCCAAATCTTCCATCAGTTCATCGAAGGTGGTTTTTGTATTACTGGTTTTCGCGGTCAGCCTTCCTCCGCCTGTAATCTGGCGTATTTTTTCTATTGGAAGGGTTGCCAGAATCGCTTTCCCCAAACCGGTACTGTACATATCATTTCTATCACCAATCACGCATGTGGTTCTGGTAGGGGAACTGCCTTCCTCTTTATCGAGGTATACAATCATCCCGTTATTTTCCACTGCAAGAAAGGTGGTCTCCCCGGTCTGAAGGCTCAGCTGTTTCAGGACAGGCCGTGCCTGGGTATGTATATCGGTCCTGCTCAGGTAGGTGCTCCCTATTTCAAAACAGTGTACATCTAAAGAAAAACATTTGGTATCCTCATCCATCTGAACCATTTCTTTATGCACCAGCGTATGGATGATATCAAATACGCTGCTTTTAGGAATGCCTAAATCTTTGCTTATTGCAGACAGAGTGACCGGTTTTTTACTATGTGACAGATAATCCAGTATATCGATCGATCTTAAAACTGCTTTATTTAATTTTTCTTTTTCCATAAAATAATCCTTCTCATTGTTCGGTATTTTAATCAGTATCCGATATTACGAACAATCTTGTGATACAATTGTAGCATAATTACAAACAAGACGTCAATATTAAAAGTGATAAATGTTTAATATTACTGTAAAAATAAAATACTGGGGTAAATTACGAAAAGTACAATAAGTTTATTATACTAAATTTCTAAATATCGTTCGTAATACCGGACAATAAAGCGTTAGAAGTAAAACTACTTGAAGGGGACCAGGGAGCAATTCTGCCTGGCAGATCAGATTGACCTGGAAAGGAAAAGTGTGGAAAATTCAGGGTGGTTTTATATCCTAAGGCTTCTCCGACAACAACCGTATGGAGGTGGCATATTCAGACGGAGTCATAGTAGTAATCTGCTTGAACTGCCGTGAAAAATAGTGGATGGAGTTGTATCCCAGGCGGTCTGCAATCTGGGTGAAATTTAGCTGGTTGTCACGTATCATTTGTTTGGCAGTGTCAATTTTCATCATGGAAAAGAATTCTATGACCCCGCAGCCTTTTGTGTCCCGGAACAGTTTTTGCAGCTGGGAGCGCCCCACCAGGTTGTCCCGGCAGATTCTGTCTATGGTCATGCGTTCGCCCAGATGCTCCTCCATGTAGCGGACGATTCGGTTGTAGGTATCATTCCCGCTGCTGGCCTCGGCCAGGAAGCGGGAAGAACGTACTGGCAGGGAGTAGGAAAAATATCTTCTGTATAGATGAATCATCAGCTGTTCCAGGTAATGGCTGATAAGCTGGGCCGAACCAAAGGTCAGGGGTTCGCTGTTAAAGATAAGCTCCTCCTGGTAAGGGTCATCCAGTCTTCCGCTGAATGTGTTTCTGGCCTCCACGATGATCTGGGCCAGGAGCTCTTTTTCCGTATCCTGGACCGACATGAGCTGCTCCTCAAATGACTTTATGGCAGGGGAATGGCACTCGAACCCAATGACCACCAGGCTTGGAGAGACTTTTCCGTTGGTCAGTACGTTGTGGAACTCATTGGGCTTGTGAAACAGAATATTCCCTTTCTTCAGGGTCAGACGCCGGTCTCCTGCCAACGCATCAATTTCACCTCGGTCCACGCATACCAGTTCCCAGAAGTCATGGCTTTCCCCGGGAAAGGAGAAGTCGCTCATATACTGGAAATAGTGGACGGAGATAATCCGGTTGATGGTAACGCTGTCCTCCAGAACTACACTTTTATAGGCCATGTAATCTTTCCTCCCGCACTGTCTTTTTCTGAAACTGTCTTATCTTCTTGAATTATATCACAGGAATGAATTCCGCAGAATACAATCATGCAAATAAAATGATAGAATGTGCAAATAAAATCCCTTCCGCTGTCTTGTTACAAAAAAAGCGATCCGCTATACTTTATTTAAACGAAATCAACAGTTATGGGCTCATGGAATAGAGCCAATATGAAGATAAGAGGGAGGATACAGACATGTCCAAGACGAAAGGAAGGGTTACACTTCCCAGTGAATCCGGTTTTTTGAAGGAGACAAGGGAGTTGATGGAGCGCTGGGGCGCTGATGCCATCCGCGACAGTGACGGGACAAAGCTGGATGAGGATGTCAAGTCTCTGGATGCGGAAATTTATACCACCTATTTTGTGGCAAGAGGACACAATGAATTTGCAGCTAAGCATATGGAGGAATGCCAGCAGCTCTACCTTATGTCCCGGCGTTTTACAGCAGTGGGAAACCATCTGGAGATGGACTTTATGGAAGGATATTTTGGCCAGCAGGTGGTACCGGACTGTTACCATGACCCTAAGAAATGGTGGGAGGTCATGGACCGCACCACAGGTCAGGCAGTCCCCGCCTCCCAGTGGGAGCTGACAGGAGCGTCCATGCCGGAAGGTTTTTGCGGCGGCAGTGAGTTTAAGGGTGTTTTTAAAGGCGCCGGAGATACCGCAGACGCCGGGAATGCCGCAGACGCCGGGAATACCGCAGAAACCAAAAAAGCAGAAGCTGTTTCCGCCCCCATGCGCGTGGTGCTGGAGCACGCGTCGCCTTTTCACGAATACACGGTATCCTTCCTGGCATACGCGGTGTGGGACCCTACCCAGATGTACAATCACATAACGAATAACTGGGGGGATAAACCCCATGAGATTCCCTTTGATGTGCGCCAGGAGGCTTCGGGCCTGTTTGCAAGGGAGTACCTGGTACAGTGGTTAAAGGATAACCCGGATACGGATGTTGTGCGCTTCACCACATTTTTTTACCATTTCACGCTGGTGTTCGGAAGCGACGCAAAGGAAAAATTCGTGGACTGGTTCGGATACGGAGCAACCGTCAGTGTGAAGGCGCTGGAGGAATTCCAGGCCCAATACGGCTACGCCCTCAGACCCGAGGACATTGTGGACAATGGGTACTATAATTCTTCCTTCCGGGTTCCCACCAGACAGTACAGGGATTATATGGATTTTATCCAGCGCTTTGTGGCGGAAAAAGCCAGGGAGCTGGTGGAGCTGGTCCATCAGGCAGGGCGTAAGGCCATGATGTTTTTAGGCGACAACTGGATTGGTACCGAGCCTTACGGCGCTTATTTCCCGGAAATCGGCCTGGACGCCGTGGTGGGAAGCGTGGGAGGCGGGGCAACGCTGCGCCTTATCTCCGATATTCCGGGGGTGAGCTATACGGAGGGCCGTTTCCTTCCCTATTTTTTCCCTGACACATTTTATGAGGGAAATGACCCTGTTCCTGAGGCGGTGGAAAACTGGATTTGCGCCCGAAGAGCTCTGATGCGCAAACCGGTTGACCGTATCGGGTATGGCGGATATCTGAGCCTGGCCTATAAATTTCCTGGCTTTGTGGATTACATTGAGAAGGTTGCGGAAGAATTCAGGGAAATTTATGGAAATATCGGAGGAAGCAGGCCTTTTTGCGGGCTGAAGGCAGCTGTGTTGAACTGTTGGGGAAAGCTGCGCTCCTGGCAGCCCTACATGGTAGCCCATGCCCTGTGGTATAAGCAGACCTACACTTATTTCGGCATTCTGGAGGCACTGAGCGGGGCAGGTGTGGATGTGGTATTTATGAGCTTTGATGATATACGAAGTTCAGGCATACCTGAGGATGTGGATGTGATCATCAATGCAGGTGATGCAGGCACGGCCTGGTCCGGCGGGGATGAGTGGCTGGATGAGCAGATTGTCACGGCAGTGAGGCGGTTTGTCTGGGAAGGCGGCGGCTTTGTGGGAGTGGGCGAGCCCAGCGCCGTGCAGCAGGGCGGACGGTATTTCCAGCTGGCAGATGTGCTGGGGGTGGATAAAGAGCAGGGCTTCACCCTGTCCACGGATAAGTATGATGTAACACAGGCGGACAGCCACTTTATCACACAGGACGTTCCAAGGGATGAATCAGGAAGGCTGGTTCTGGATTTTGGCGAAGGGATGAAAAATGTGTATGCCTTGGGAACGGATACAGAGATTGGGGAATATTCAGACCATGAGGTCCATCTCAGCGCCCATCCATATGGAAGGGGACGGGGCGTGTACCTTGCGGGTCTTCCTTACAGCCATGAGAATACCAGGCTTCTCATAAGAAGCATGTATTATGCGGCCTGCAAAGAGGGGGAAATGAAGAAGTGGTTTTCGGATAATCTGTTCTGCGAGGTACACGGATATCCGGAGGCGGGGAAATATGCGGTGGTCAATAATACCAGCCGCGGGCAGTCCACGGTGGTTTATGACGGGGATGGACATGGGACATCCATGGAGCTGCTGCCCTGTGAAATAAAATGGTTTGACCTATAAGCCAGTTAATCCGGAATTAACTGAATATGTCTGTCCTTCATAAATATACAAAATGACTTAAAAGCGTTCGGGGCGAGAATCATATTTATGGATTATACATAGAAAAAGTCTTTTTGTACAAATAAATAAATTTATAGTGCAAAGAACTTTATGTGCATATTTACTATAATTGGATTATCGGTAGTGAATGTGAATCGGCAAAAACACAATAAGATTCAAGGAGGACGTATTTTATGAAAAACAGAAAATGGATGGCATTGGCATTGGCGGCAGCCATGGTTGGCTCCCTG
>OAUK01001109.1_pt1 | contig 9877 bp, 9 predicted proteins | sample 1495131 | NCBI WGS metagenome assembly OAUK01 (sample SAMEA2580009, study PRJEB22360) | human gut metagenome | biome: human gut; feature: human-associated habitat; material: faeces | place: Denmark | collected 2008/2010 | reverse complement strand
CCCCTGCAACTTCCGCAAATTGGCTGCCAATCAGGTTCATTTGACACATGGCTGCTGTTGCCAATCCTTGATGTTCTGGTTTTAATTTACCTTTTTTCTCTGCGGTAGTCAGCACACCGATACCTAATGGTTTGGTTAAATAAAGCTTACAACCCACTTCTGCTGAGGCATTACGTTTTACACGATCCGTTGCAATAACGCCTGTTACCGCTAAACCAAAAATGGGTTCTGGTGCATCAATCGAGTGTCCACCAGCCAGTGAAATCCCCGCTTGATAACAAGCAAAACGGCCACCATCAACAATCTTCTGTGCCACTTCTGCCGGCAATTTATTAATAGGGAAACCTAAAATGGCAATTGCCATAATCGGCTTACCGCCCATTGCGAAAATATCACTAATGGCGTTGGTTGCCGCAATACGTCCAAAATCAAAAGGATCGTCCACAATAGGCATGAAAAAATCCGTGGTACTGATAATTGCAGTACCATTACCAAGATCATAAACCGCTGCGTCATCTGCTGTTTCATTTCCCACTAATAAATTGGGATCAGCAAATTTTTCGAGTTCTGTCTGTAAAATTGTCCCTAACACCTTAGGCGAAATTTTACAGCCTCAACCAGCGCCGTGGCTGTATTGTGTTAAACGAATCTCATCCGTCATATTCAATCCTTTGTAAAAATAACGTATTTCTTAAACAAAAGAGCGGTCAGAAAAAGCCGTCTTTAGGAGGCTAACTTCTCCACTTTTGCTTGTTTAATCATATTATCGCTGACTTCTAAAATGGTAATTCGTAAACCATCGATTTCACAAACGGTTCCTTCATCAGGAATATCTTCAAGATGCTCGAGAATCAAACCATTAAAGGTGCGTGCATCTTCTGTATCTAATTCCCAACTAAACATTTTATTCAAATCACGAAGATTTGCCGAGCCTTCAATAATCATCGAACCATCAGATTGCTGAACGACTTCTTGTTCAATAGTCGGTGCAGTAGTGGTTGTAAAATCACCCACAATTTCTTCTAAAATATCTTCAAGCGTGACTAATCCTTTAATATCGCCATATTCGTCCACCACTAAACCGATACGTTCTTTTTTCGTACGGAAATTCGCTAATTGTGTTTTCAGCGGTGTCCCTTCTGGAATGAAGTACACTTCATCAACTGCACGTAATAAGGTTTCTTTGGTGAATTCATTTTTTTCTAATAACAAACGAAACGCCTCACGCACACGCAAAATCCCTAATACTTGCTCATCAAGGCTGCCTTTATACAACACAATCCGGTTGTGTGGTGCATGATTAAGCTGGCGCATAATCGCTTTCCAATCATCATCAATATCAATCCCTGCTATTTCATTACGTGGCACCATGATATCGTCAACAGTCACCGTTTCCATATCTAAAATAGAGAGCAACATTTGTGGATGCTGTTCATCCGGTGTGGCTTCTCCCGCTTCCGATACGATACTACGGAGTTCTTCACGACTAATCACTTGTTTTTGCATATCGGGTTTTAAACCCACCATTCGCATTAATGTCTTCGTGAAAATATTCATTAACCAAACTAACGGATAAAATATTTTTAATAGCAAGACCAAGATATGACTTGAAAATAATCCCACCTTTTCAGGATGCATTGCCGCAACAGTTTTAGGGAAAATTTCAGAAAAAACAAGCATCACAAAGGTTAACAAACCTGTTGCAATGGCCACCCCCGCATCACCATATAAACGCATACCAATCATAGTTGCAATAGCTGAAGCGCTGATGTTAACAAGGTTATTAAAGATCAGAATAAAGCTTAGCAAAGTATCGGGCTTTTCAAGCAGTTTTTCCGCTTTTTGCGCCCCTCTATTGCCTTGTTCCGCCATAAAACGAAGGCGATATTTATTGAGAGAGAGTAATCCGGTTTCTGAGCCGGAAAAATAGGCTGATAAAACTAAACAAATAATGAGTGTAATAAATAAAGTACTAAGGGGGATACTGTCCAAGGGTAAATCCTTTTGTTCGTTAATCAACAAAAAGTGCGGTCATTTTTCACCGCACTTTTTACCTGTTCTTTGATTTGATTAAATCAAACGGCTACCAAAATAGCCAATAGTGAGCAGAATGATACCTGAAATTGCGTAAATAATCATCCTTTTTTCCTCACCAGCCCAATCGCCAATGACCAAAACAAGCAATACCAAAACTAATCCAAGCGAGGAAAGAGAAAATCGCTTTGTGTAGGTTTTCTGGAGTCACCGCTTGTAATACATGATAAGTACCCGAAATTAAAGTCAGCGTGAGTAAAACCTCCCCCATGACAAATAAACAGAAAAAATGACGTTCTACCGCCATTAGTGGTGGAATTGCTGACGAAAATTGGATTTTATGCTTTTTCAAATTGCGATCTAACCAGACTAACTGAATCACATAAAGTGTTTCAATAAAACACACAGCATAGGTAAAAAGCGACAAGCCGATATGGAATAACATCAACGTATTTTGATTCAACAATTCAATAAGAAATAATCTTTCCAAGCATACGGTATCTCAATGGGATACCATTATCACATTGCTATGAAGAACTTTATTTCAACCATTATTATTGGTGTTTATGCAGCAGATTTGTTCATTGCTGCACAATTGGGCTACAAGTTAGTATTTTTGATAATGGCAAAAAAATCAGCAGAAAAATTCTGATGTTCGATGGCGACTTTTGCCTGCGTCCAAGCAATTCATGATCTTGATCAATAAAAAATACATCAATTAAATTTTTTTTCTTTTTAAGCTTGCGCCAACACTTATCCTTCAGTACAGTGTAGTCAACTCAGTTCCATGTTTAGATAAGGCTCAAAAAATGATTTTTTTAGGTAATCGTCGCTATCACCACCACTTGAATTCACATTCAAGCGCTTGGTGCTACCTGAAAAACAGATAAGAGTCGCTGAGAAAAAGATCTCGTAAAGCCCTCGAAGGTTCGCACCTCCGAGGGCTTTTCTATTTCACATCAATAATTTTTACAGAGGATATTTATATGCAAACACAAAACCGACTCAAAATCGCCTTACAGAAAAAAGGCCGTTTAAGCCAAGATTGCGCAGCCCTACTCAAACAATGTGGGGTAAAAATCAATTGGAATGAACAGCGACTTGTCGCCTATTCGGAAAATATGCCTATTGAAATCCTGCGCGTGCGTGATGACGACATTCCCGGCTTGATCTTCGACGGCGTGGCAGATCTCGGCATTATCGGGGAAAACGTGCTAGAGGAAGAAGAATTGGGGCGCTTGGCTGCCGGAGAAACAGTCGCTTATAAAAAGCTGCGTCAGTTGGATTTCGGCGGTTGCCGTTTATCTTTGGCAATTGATCTCGATCAGCAATATAACGGCGTGCAGGATTTCGCCAATGCCCGCATCGCCACCTCCTACCCGAATTTACTCAAACGTTACATGAAAGCGAAAAACGTGCCGTTCAAAAGCACGTTGCTGAACGGCTCTGTGGAAGTTGCCCCTAGCGCAGGACTTGCCGATGCCATTTGCGATTTAGTGTCCTCCGGCGCAACCTTGGAAGCGAATGGTTTGAAAGAAGTGGAAGTGATTTACCGTTCCAAAGCCTGTTTAATCCAATGTGCCGAACCTTTAAGCCGCGATAAACAAATCTTGGTAGATAGACTGCTGACCCGCATTCAAGGCGTGCAACAAGCCGCGGAATCCAAATACATCATGCTACACGCGCCGAAAAATAAACTCGAAGAAATCACCGCACTTTTACCCGGTGTGGAAAATCCAACGATTCTGCCACTGGCACATGACGATTCCAAAGTAGCCATGCACGTAGTCAGCCAGGAAAATCTGTTTTGGGAAACCATGGAGCAGTTGAAAGACATCGGCGCCAGTTCGATTTTGGTGCTACCGATTGAAAAGATGATGGAGTGATTTGTTATTTTCTTTGTGTCGCCAAAGAAAGTAATCAAAGAGAAATAACATTAAATAAAAGGAAGGTTTTGTATTATGGAAACAGTAAATTGGAATAATCTTTCAGCCACAGAGCAACAACAAGCCCTTACCCGCCCTGCGATTTCTGCTTCAAATGAGATTAAAAGTGCGGTGGAAAATATCGTTAAATTTGTGCAACAGGATGGCGATAAGGCGCTGTTTGAACTTACAGAGAAATTCGATAAAACCAAACTCGACAGCTTGATTGTCACTCCACAACAAATTGTGGAGGCGACGGCGCGTATTCCTGAACCGTTGAAGAAGGCGATTCAGAATGCCAAGCGCAATATCACCGCTTTCCACGAAGCACAGAAACCACAGGCGGTGGATATCGAAACCCAGCCCGGCGTGCGTTGTCAGGTGGTGACGCGCCCGATTAATCGTGTCGGTTTATACATTCCGGGCGGCTCCGCGCCGTTATTTTCTACGGTGCTGATGCTTGCCATTCCGGCGAAAATCGCAGGTTGTAAGAAAATCGTGCTGTGTTCACCGCCACCGATTGCGGATGAAATTCTTTATGCCGCCAATCTGTGTGGCGTGCAAACCATTTATGCGGTGGGCGGTGCTCAAGCGGTGGTGGCGATGGCGTTAGGTACACAAAGCGTGGCGAAAGTGGATAAAATTTTCGGGCCGGGCAATGCCTTTGTGACGGAAGCCAAACGCCAAGTCAGTCAAATGATTAACGGTGCCAACATCGACATGCCGGCGGGGCCATCGGAAGTATTGGTGATTGCTGATGAACAGGCGGATCCTGAATTTGTTGCCTCCGATTTACTTTCACAGGCGGAACACGGTGCAGATTCGCAAGTGATTTTGGTGACACCGAGCGAAACGCTGGCAAAACAGACCGCACTTTGTGTGGAACAACAGCTTGCCCAACTGCCTCGCGTGGAAATCGCCCGCAAGGCGTTGTCCCACAGTCGCATTCTCATCGCCGAGAATTTGGCGCAATGTGTCGCCATCAGCAATGAATATGCGCCGGAACATTTAATCGTGCAAACGCAAAACGCCCGTGAATTATTGCCTCAACTGGATAATGCCGGGTCTATTTTCCTCGGCGCTTATTCGCCGGAAAGTATGGGCGATTACGCCAGCGGCACCAATCACGTTCTACCAACCTACGGCTACACGCGCACGTATTCCAGCCTTGGTTTGGCGGATTTCAGCAAACGCATGACCGTGCAGGAACTCACCCCGCAAGGCTTCAAAGACTTAGCCGCAACCGTGGAGTTGATGGCGCAGGCGGAACAGCTGGATGCGCACAAAATGGCAGTGAGTTTGAGATTAGCGAAGTTGCAATAGAGGAAAACAACATGACAATCACAACATTATCCCGACAAAACGTGCAAGCGCTCACGCCCTATCAATCTGCCCGCAAACTTGGTGGCAACGGCACAATTTGGCTGAATGCGAACGAATATCCCACTTCGCCAACGTTTCAACTTTCGGGCAAAGATTTAAACCGCTACCCCGAACCGCAACCGCAAGCGGTAGTGCAAGGCTATGCCAATTACGCGGGCGTACAGCCTGAAAATGTATTGGTGACCCGTGGCGGTGATGAAGGCATTGAGTTGGTTATCCGTGCGTTTTGCGAACCGAATCAAGATGCCATTTTGTTCTGCCCGCCCACGTATGGCATGTACGCTGTGAGTGCTGAAACTGCCGGTGTAGCCTGTAAAACCGTGCCATTAACGGCAGATTTCCAACTGAATCTTGCCGAAATTAAACAGCAACTGGAGGGTGTGAAAGTCGTCTTTGTGTGTAGCCCAAACAACCCGACAGGCAATTTGCTCAAGCGGTCGGACTTGCTCGAGCTTTTGCAACTCACTGTCGGTAAAGCCATTGTGGTGGTGGATGAAGCCTACATCGAATTTTGCCCTGAAGCGACGCTCGCAAAAGAACTGCAAAATCACCCGCACTTAGCCATTATCCGCACCCTTTCCAAAGCCTTTGCCTTGGCAGGATTGCGTTGCGGTTTTGTGTTAGCCAATGCGGCGTTAATCCAAATTCTCAGCAAAGTGATTGCCCCTTATCCCATCCCTGTGCCGAGTGCTGACATCGCGGAACAAGCCTTGCAGGCGGAGAATATTGCCCTTGTGCAAGCCCGCGCACAGGAGATCTTAACCAACCGCCAGTGGCTGGCAGATGCTTTAGCCGACTTGCCACAAGTGGAAAACGTGTACGACAGCGAAGCCAATTATTTGCTTATAAAATGCCAAGATGGCGAGCGGATATTCAAGGCATTGTGGGAGCAAGGCATCATCCTGCGTGATCAAAACAAAGCGTTAAATTTGCAAAATTGCATTCGGATTACAGTGGGGACGAAGGAAGAATGCGAGAGCGTAGTAGGAGCGTTCGGGCAAATCTAACGCTCTAAGCCTAGGGTAACAAGTTACCCTAGGTTAGTTATAGCCGTACTCCTTTGGAGTACAAACCAGCTTGCCCCAAAGGGGCAGAATGATACGTAACCTAGGGTAGCTCGGCTACCCTAGGCAGACAGAGGAAGAATATATGCAACCCACCCTTTTCATCGACCGCGACGGCACGTTGATTGACGAACCGAAAACCGATTTTCAGATCGATAGTTTGGAAAAACTGAAATTTGAGCCGAACGTGATTCCCGCGTTGCTCAAGCTCAAAGGCAAATACCGTTTTGTGATGGTGTCCAATCAAGACGGGCTGGGCACGGATTCTTTCCCGCAAGAAGATTTCGACAAGCCGCATAACGCCATGATGGCGCTGTTTAAATCGCAAGGCATTGAATTTGACGAGGTGCTGATTTGCCCGCACAAACCGGAAGATAATTGCGCTTGCCGCAAACCGAAAACCAAGTTGCTGAAAAAATACATCCAAAAAAACTTGTTCGATCCTGACCGCTCTTTTGTGATTGGCGACCGTGCTACTGACGTACAGTTGGCGGAAAACCTCGGCATTCGCGCACTGCAATATCACCCTGAAAAATTAAACTGGGATCTGATCGCAGAAAAACTGCTCGGCGAACCCGTCAGCAACATCGGCAACCGCCCACTACGCTATGCAGAAGTGGAACGCAAAACCAAAGAAACGGACATCAAAGTACAAGTGTGGCTAGACGAAACGGGCGTGAACCAAATTAGCACGGGCGTGGGCTTTTTTGACCATATGCTCGATCAAATCGCCACCCACGGCGGTTTCCGCATGAACGTCAGTTGCAAAGGCGATTTACACATTGACGAACACCACACCGTGGAAGACACCGCCCTCGCGCTCGGCACCGCCTTAAAACAAGCCATCGGCGACAAACGCGGCATCGCCCGCTTCGGTTTCGTGTTGCCAATGGACGAATGCAAAGCGGAATGCGCATTGGATTTATCCGGTCGCCCGTGGATCAAATTCAACGCCAAATTCAAACGGGATAAAGTAGGGGATTTCAGCACCGAACTCACCGAACACTTCTTCCAATCCCTTACGTTTTCGCTTCTTGCTACGCTACACCTCAAAGCCACCGGCGACAACGACCACCACAAAATTGAGAGTTTGTTTAAGGTGTTTGGGCGGACATTGAGACAAGCAGTGAGGATTGAAGGGGAGGAGTTGCCGAGTAGTAAGGGCGTGCTATGATTTGTAGGGACAGGCTTTATGCCTGTCCGAAAAGTGCGGTTGGGTTTTTGAGGTGTTTTTAGGTTTTATCGCCCATTTTACGAAGATATTTGATTAGGATGAGATTATGAATAGAGATGATGCATTTAGATATTTAAATAGCAAAAAGAATACGGGACTTGAGCCTGAGGGTTCCAACTTTAAAATTAGGTATGAATATCTTAAGAGAGATAGGAGCTTGTTTAATAGAGCATTCCAATTAGCATATGGAGAGCATGGATTAGATGTATATTTCAATGATATACATTACAAAGTAATTAATTCTATGCTGGGGTTATATTGGGTAAAAAATGGGGATCTCTTAGGGAGTTTATGGAGTAAATTCTTCGGTCCTTATTATGCAGAAGTTTATCTTATGAGAGAACAAAGTATTATTGTAGATACAGATAATGTGAATATACATGATGTCAAGCAAATAATTATTAATGCAAAGGCTATTACGAGCATAAAAGCAAAGAAATCAGAGGTTATTAATAATTCTTATGAGTTTGAACAAAGTGAATTTATTAGGTTGCTTAATATAATAGAAAATATTGAAAAGAATTTATTAGAGAATAAAAAACAGGACATTAATGACTTGAATTTTCTAAAGGAAATAAAAGAAAAGGTTCCTAAATTGTGCTCCCTTATTGCAGATATTATAACAATAGCATCACCATTCTTTTAACTTTAGGATAGCTTATGATCACCATCATCGACACCGGCTGCGCCAACCTCTCCTCCGTCAAATTCGCCTTTGATCGCTTGGGTTATCGCGCTGAAATTACGCGAGATATTCATAAAATCGAGTCTGCCGATAAATTGCTGTTGCCCGGTGTGGGCACAGCGATGGCGGCGATGCGGAATTTGCAGGAGCGCAAGCTAATTGATTGCATCCGCAACGTCACCCAACCGATGCTTGGTATTTGCTTGGGTATGCAGCTGATGACCGAATTTTCCACTGAAGGCAATGTGGCAACGCTCGGCTTAATGAACGGGCAGACGGATCTCATTCCTGACAGCGGCTTGCCGTTACCGCACATGGGCTGGAATAAAGTACGTTACACGCCAGACCATCCGCTGTTTGCCGGCATTGAGCAGGACAGTCATTTTTACTTCGTACACAGCTACGCCGTACAACCCAATGAAAACACCATTGCAACAAGCTGTTACGGCGTGGACTTCTCCGCTGCGATTTCCAATAAAAATTTCTACGGCGTGCAGTTCCACCCCGAACGCTCGGGTAAAAATGGGGCGATGTTGTTGAGGAATTTTGTGGAGAAGATTTGATTTTGCGATCAGGGTCGGAAAGTTGAGATAGTGTAATTGCCGTTTCTTTCCGCCTAGGGTAACAAGTTACCCTAGGTTAAGCATAATTCTACCCTGTTAGGGTAGTAGTTAGAGGAAAGAATGAGTTATACACGTTTGTTTTATCATATTATTTTTCGAACTAAACACGGTGTTCATGCTATTAATGAGGAAAATGAACAGGTTTTATACCGTTATATTTGGGGATTTGTAAAGGAACATAGTTCTATTTTATATCGAATTAATGGGATGCCAGATCATCTTCATTTATTTGTAGAGCTACACCAAACAATTTCAGTTGCTGAATTTGTGCGTAAATTAAAGAAAGCAACACATCTATTTTTAGACGCAAATAAAGACTTATTTCCTGATTTTACAGCATGGTCTGTTGGATATTGTGCATTAAGTTATGGTGAATTAGAGAAAAATAAGATCATCAACTATATTAAAAATCAAAAGGTACATCATCAGACAAGCGATTTTAAAAATGAAATGAAAACATTATTTCAAAATGACGGAATTAAATTTAATCCCACGTTTTTTGAAGATAATCTATAACTGCCCTAACGGGGCAGAATCATGCCTAACCTAGGGTAACTGGTTACCCTAGGCACATAAGACAGCCCAATAGGAGGATAGAAAATATATGCAATCCATCATCATCCCCGCCCTCGATCTTATCGACGGGCACGTTGTCCGCCTGCATCAGGGCGATTATGCGCAGCAGACCACTTACAGCGACAATCCTATTGAGCAGTTTGCAAGCTATATTCAGCAAGGTGCGCAGCAGTTGCATTTGGTGGATTTAACCGGTGCGAAAGATCCGTCGAAAAGACAGACCGTACTTATCGGCAAAATTATCGCCGCTACGCAAAGCAAGATTCAGGTGGGCGGTGGGATTCGTACCGAACAGGATGTTGCTGATTTGCTTGCAGTGGGCGCGAACCGCGTGGTGATTGGTTCTACGGCGG
>OAUK01001106.1_pt1 | contig 9890 bp, 10 predicted proteins | sample 1495131 | NCBI WGS metagenome assembly OAUK01 (sample SAMEA2580009, study PRJEB22360) | human gut metagenome | biome: human gut; feature: human-associated habitat; material: faeces | place: Denmark | collected 2008/2010 | reverse complement strand
TACGTGCCAGCATAAACGCCTGCTATACCCACTGGATGATATGGGCGCAGATAGCACATGCAGACGTAACCAATATTCGAATTGAAGAACTGAAAGAACACCCAGCCGCCTGATGGCGGTTTTTTGGGGGTAGTAGATGGCTGCAATTCACATTGTATCAATAACATGCAATGCAATTCAGATAGTTGCTTGCATTATCTTTGTTTTCTCAATCCTTCGCTCCCGACGATATTCTCCAGCAATTAACCGACATCCTGCTCAGGTTGAAGCCGTCAGGATGGCTATAGAGTTACGAAAGGAGATGAATAAGGCATTAATGGAGATGGAGAAACCATTCACTGACAAACATTAAGAGTGGAAATAAAGAAATCACACCGCCTCACACTCGATGAGGCCTGTACATATCTGATAGAGCCGCTATATGGCGGTTTCTTTTTGCCTGGAGAATTAAGATGACCGATACCAGCCTGATTCCTGAGAAAGAAGTGATGAACAAGCTCGGTGTTTCATCACGTCAGACAATCTTGAACTATACCAAACGGCACGGATTTCCGAAGCCAGTCAGAACCCACCCAAAATCATACCTTCGTGAAGCTGTTGAAGGGTGGATTCTTAACGGTGGCGTTAACCAGAAATGCTCCTGATGTGCCAGAACAATTTATCAGCGTGAAGCTCATAAGCTTTGCGCTGAGCCTCTATCCAGTCGTGTTTATTGTACACGGACATTATCCCGCCAAGTTCATGACCGAGCATTCGCTCAGTAACATGAGGCTCGACATTCATCTCGGACAGACGTGTAACAAGCGTTCTTCTGAAATCATGTGTTCGCCAGTAACCTAGATCCATCCCTCCCCTTATTCTATTTACGAATCGGTTGGCTGCAGCGATGCTGATCGGTTTGTTTATGTCTTCTCCAGGGAAAAGAACATCATTGTACGTTGTCATGGTCTTTTCGAGAAAAGGCTTAATTTGTTCGAAGATTGGACGACGGATAACATTACCCATCTTGCTATGCTCTTTCGGTACGGTCCATACGTTGTCCAGCAGGTCAAATTCTGTCTTTGTTGCCAGCCTAAGCTCTGAGAGCCTCGCCCCCCACAGCATAAGCATCTGATGAAGTAGCTTATTTGACGTAGACGCACGGCTTCTTTCAATAGCAAGCCAAATCTTAGCCAGTTCGTGATACGACAGTACCCGATCCCCTACCTCAGCGCGGGAGCCGAAGTCCCTTGGTTGGATGCTCATAATTGCGCAACTATCTATCAACTGACGCCGCATGCACCAACTTATTGCTGATCTTAGTTGACTTAGCACCTGCCTTGCTCGGCGTGGATTATCTCTTTCTTCTTCGGTAAGCAGGTCAACCCATTGCTTAACCGTGATAGAAGATGCCGGACGATTAGGAAAGGCGTCATGCATGCGCTTCATAACCGTTGATCGGTAAAGTGCCTGGGTCTTTTCTCTGAGAGTTGTAGAGACGTAGTTGTCGAACCAGTAGTCGAGACACTGGGCGACCGTCATGGAGTTCTCCACCTTCTCTTCAAAATAGGTGCGTGGATCCGTTCCTGAGAAATAGAGCTTTCGCAAGTCAGCAGTGATCTGTCTGGCATCCTTCAAAGACAGGGATGGGTATCGACCAAGCCCAAGTCGATTAGGCTTGCCATGCCAGCGATAGCGGTACGGGAACGGGATGACCCCCTTCGGTGAAATTCGTATGCTGAGGCCATCGGCATCAGCCACTTCTTGTGGGCCCGAATATGGTTTACCATAAATAGTACGCAGTTTTGTGTCGCTTATAGCCATAAATAATATTTGGTACGCTCAGAAATAATGGTTTGGTACACATCTGGTACACAATATCACATGGACAACAGCGCACAGTAAACAACTATATTTGACGTTCGTAGACATACTCAGGTGAAAAAAGGGTTGTTTTTCGAGTTATAACAGACAGTTAATTAACTACAGTGGACAATGCTAGACAATGACAGACACAGATAAGCAACCTACCTTCCTCTTTCACGATTACGAAACCTTTGGAACGCACCCCGCGTTAGATCGCCCTGCACAGTTCGCAGCCATTCGCACTGATAACGAATTCAATGTCATCGGCGAACCCGAAGTCTTTTACTGCAAGCCCGCGGATGACTATTTACCCCAGCCTGGAGCAGTATTAATTACCGGTATTACCCCGCAGGAGGCACGGGCGAAAGGAGAAAACGAAGCCGCGTTTGCCGCCCGTATTCACTCGCTTTTTACCGTACCGAAGACCTGTATTCTGGGCTACAACAATGTGCGTTTCGACGACGAAGTCACACGCAACGTTTTTTATCGTAATTTCTACGATCCTTACGCCTGGAGCTGGCAGCATGATAACTCGCGCTGGGATTTACTGGATGTTATGCGTGCCTGTTATGCCCTGCGCCCGGAAGGAATAAACTGGCCTGAAAATGATGACGGTCTACCGAGCTTTCGCCTTGAGCATTTAACCAAAGCGAATGGTATTGAACATAGCAACGCCCACGATGCGATGGCTGATGTGTACGCCACTATTGCGATGGCGAAACTGGTAAAAACGCGTCAGCCACGCCTGTTTGATTATCTCTTTACCCATCGTAATAAACACAAACTGATGGCGTTGATTGATGTTCCGCAGATGAAACCCCTGGTTCACGTTTCCGGAATGTTTGGGGCATGGCGTGGCAATACCAGCTGGGTGGCACCGCTGGCGTGGCATCCTGAAAATCGCAATGCCGTAATTTTGGTGGATTTGGCAGGAGACATTTCGCCATTACTGGAGCTGGATAGCGACACATTGCGCGAGCGTTTATATACCGCAAAAGCCGATCTTGGCGATAACGCCGCCGTTCCGGTTAAGCTGGTGCATATCAATAAATGTCCGGTGCTGGCCCAGGCGAATACGCTACGCCCGGAAGATGCCGACCGACTGGGAATTAATCGTCAGCATTGCCTCGATAACCTAAAAATTCTGCGTGAAAATCCGCAAGTGCGTGAAAAAGTGGTGGCGATATTCGCGGAAGCCGAACCGTTTACACCTTCAGATAACGTGGATGCACAGCTTTATAATGGCTTTTTCAGTGACGCCGATCGTGCAGCAATGAAAATTGTGCTGGAAACCGAGCCGCGTAATTTACCGGCACTGGATATCACTTTTGTTGATAAACGAATTGAAAAACTGTTGTTCAATTATCGAGCGCGCAACTTCCCGGGGACGCTGGATTATGCCGAGCAGCAACGCTGGCTGGAGCACCGCCGCCAGGTCTTCACGCCAGAGTTTTTGCAGGGCTATGCTGATGAATTGCAGATGCTGGCACAACAGTATGCCGATGACAAAGAGAAAGTGGCGCTGTTAAAAGCGCTTTGGCAGTACGCGGAAGAGATCGTCTGAAAATAAATATCCTCCGGCATAGCCGGAGGTTTTTCAAATGCGCCTTTAAGGCTCTCTTACCAGCCGCGCCCTAACAGGCGCACACGATCTGACATTTGCATCCAACTTCGTTACTTACGGCCCGTAAACGGGCTGCCCGGATAGGGAATCGATAACTGCTCTCCCATTTTATCCTCTTCAAGCTGGTGCTTTATGTAATCCTGTATCTTCGCCGTGTTCTTACCCACCGTATCGACGTAATACCCTCTGCACCAGAACTCCCTGTTCCTGTATTTGAATTTCAAATCACCAAACTGCTCGTAAGGCATCAGACTGCTTTTCCCTTTCAGATATCCCATAAAGCCTGATACGCTCATTTTGGGCGGGATCTCCACAAGCATATGGATATGATCTGCACAGCATTCAGCTTCCAGAATCCGTACACTTTTCCACTCACACAGCTTTCTCAAAATACAGCCTATTGCTCTACACTTCTCTCTGTAGAACACCTGTCTTCGGTATTTTGGCGCAAATACTATGTGATATTTACAGTTCCATCGGGTGTGCGCTAAGCTCTTTTCGTTCCCCATTGGGACCCCCTTTTGATTTCTTGTTTGACACTTGCAGTTGCCAGACCGCAAGGTGTTTTAACAAATCAAAAGGGGTTTTAATAACTGGCTCAAAGCTGAAAGCTTTCCGGAACCCCCAGCCTAGCTGGGGGTTTTCTGTGCACAACAAAAAAGCCGGAGCGACAAACTCCGGCTTTTTGAGATTTACCGGATGATTATGTCATCCGGTTTGTAAGATTACGCTACGTCTTCGTACTGCGGAACCGGGTTACGGAAACTCTTGGTTACGCAAGCCAGGTAAATCAGACCGATAGCAGCCCAGATCAGACCCAGAACCATTGAGCTTTCTTCCAGGTTAACCCACAGCGCACCAACGGTCAGCGCACCACACATCGGCAGGAACAGATACTGGAAGTGATCTTTCAGCGTTTTGTTACGCTTCTCACGGATCCAGAACTGCGAGATGACCGACAGGTTAACGAAGGTGAACGCCACCAACGCACCAAAGTTAATCAGCGCCGTAGCCATTACCAGGTCGAAGTTGATTGCCAGCAGGGCAATCGCGCCAACCAGGATGATATTCATCGCCGGAGTACGCCATTTCGGGTGTACATAACCGAAGAAGCTTTTCGGGAACACGCCGTCACGACCCATTACGTACATCAGACGCGCAACGCCTGCGTGCGCCGCCATACCGGACGCCAGTACGGTAATGGTGGAGAAGATCAGCGCGCCAACCTGGAACGCTTTACCCGCAACGTACAGCATGATTTCAGGCTGTGACGCATCCGGATCTTTAAAACGAGAGATATCCGGGAAGTACAGCTGCAGGAAGTAAGTTGCAAAGATGAAGATCATGCCGCCGATCAGCGCGGTCAGGAAAATCGCACGCGGGATCACGCGCTCTGCATCTTTGGTTTCTTCCGACAGGTTGCTGATGCCGTCAAAACCGGTAAAGGAGAAGCACAGGATTGTCGCCCCGGTAATCATCGGGATAACATGCGCATCGCCAGACCAGAACGGACGAGTGCTCGCCAGCGTACCAGCGCCTTCACCTTCAAATACGCCATAAACAACCATGCCCAGAATCACCGCGATCAGCACTATCTGCAACACGACGATTACAGTGTTGAAGTTCGCTACGGATTTCAGACTACGCAGGTTAAAGGCGGTCATAAAGGCCACCAGAGCCACCACAAACATCCACGATGGAATGGAAGGCACCAGAGCTTCAAAATAGATTTTCGCCAGCAGAATGTTGATCATCGGCGCGAACAGATAGTCGAGCAGAGAAGACCAACCCACCATAAAGCCGACAGTCGGGCTAATGGATTTCTGGGCGTAAGTGTATGCAGAGCCAGCAGAAGGATAGCGGCGAACCAGCTTCCCGTAGCTCAGAGCCGTAAACAGGATCGCAATCAATGCGAACGCATAGGCTGTCGGCACATGACCATCCGTGAGGCCTGAAACGATACCAAATGTATCAAACAGCGTCATCGGCTGCATATAGGCTAGACCCATCATTACAACCGGAACTAACGTAAGCGTTTTACGCAATTCCACGCGAGAGGTGTTTGGAGTAACGTTATGCGACATGGTCATTCTCCTTTACGGTGATAACCGTCGCGTAAGCAAAAAATTGCCCCATTTTTTTGGATTCCTCAGCGACAACAACTGTCGATTTTTAGTAAATATCTATCCGGTACGAAGCCCGGCCTCTTGGTATGAATGATTGGTTTGAAGCAAAAAATAACCGACGCTAATTAAACGTCGGTTTTTAGTCATTTTTTGACAGCGGCGCATTGTGCCTAAATGGGGGGGAAATGACAAGAGAATGAGAGGCTTGCCATAATAATTTTTCTTTAAATGGCTGATTTTCCGTCATCAGATTTTGCATAAACACCGGCGATCGCACTATTTGCTAAAATTTCATCTCGCCACCAGCCGCTGGCAAGCCCTGCGGTCTGTTCATTCCAGCCAATCCAGACGGGTTCAAAGAGAGTTTGGGCGACCACTTTCTTCTCGATTAACGCGCCACTATCGAGAAAACGTTGCGCCAGATACCGTGGTAAATAGCCGCAGCCAAGGCCGCTAATTTGCAGCTCCAGCTTGGTTTTAAAATCGAAAACGGTAATGGCTTCTTGTTCGTCGAGAAGTTGTGAGGCCGTAGAAGCGCCTGCCTGCGCAGTGTCCCCCACCACAATCGCCCGATATCGTTTAATGATACGACGGTTTAACGGTTCTTCTTCCTGGGCTAACGGATGATGAGGCGCGACCGCAAAGACTTGTTCAAGATCGCCCAACCGCGAGAAACCAAACTCACTGGAAGATGGTGGCTCATGCATCGCGCCAACGATAATATCCGCTCGCCCCTGAGTCAGGGCATCCCAGGAACCACCGAGTACGCCATTGATAAACTTCAGGCGCGTCACGCTATGATGTTGATAAAAAGCTTCAATGAGAGGCGCAAGCAGAGAAAAAGGAAACGTGTCGTCCACGCCAATCACCAGCTCGTTTTCCCAGCCTTCATGCAGTTTGATCGCCTGCTTTTCCAGTTCTCGCACGGTATGCAGAACTTCCCGCCCTTTCTCTAATAACATTTTTCCGGTACGGGTGAATTTAGCGCGGTGTCCGCTACGATCAAGCAATTGAATATTAAGGTCGCTTTCCAGCTTGTGAACGGTGTAACTCAGAGCGGACGGCGTCTTGTAGAGTTTGGCTGACGCCGCCGCCAAACTGCCTTCTTTTTCTAAGGCATCGAGGATCATCAACACATCCAGCAGTGGTTTCATACACGCCCCCTTGCAGTGCATGCGGCGTCCTGCTGGCGTGATCGTTTACTCCAGCGGCATTACCAGCGGATCGGGATACTGGTATTCAAATCCCAGTTCATTACAAATCCGACTGCCATCAATAATCTTACCTTTGCCGCTGTCCAGACTATTTCTGAACTGCGGAGGTTCCAGCCCCAGTAAACGGGCCATCTGCGGATAGAAACATTACGCGCAGGGTGAGCTGGCGCACATATATTATAGATGTGTCCGCCTTTAGGTGCCTGTAACAACAGAGTGATAGCGCCAATAACATCTTCTAAATGGACTAAATTAACACCATGTTCACCATCAGGGGCGGTTTTTCCGGCAAAGAAGCGTCCGGGATGACGTCCCGGTCCGACCAGGCCCGCAAGACGCAGAATATCGACCGAAGTACCGGGTAAATTGTGCAGCCAGTCTTCGAGTTCTTCTAATACTCGTCCACTGTTGGTTACCGGATTACGCGGGGTGGTTTCTTTCACCGTGCCTTGTGCGTCGCCATAGACAGACGTCGAGCTGGTAAAAATAATACGGGGAATACGATGAGCCAGCGCGCTATCCACTAACTCTTGTACCGCTTGTAAATAGAACTCATCGCCGGGGCCGCTACGACGTGCCGGAAGCGTAATGACCAGCGCATCGGCATCCATAAGGGCATCCAGATCGTCAGAATCGCAAACTAACTCAGGCTCCATGCGAAGCAGATAGCTATCAATGCCACTCATTCGGGCCGCTTCGACACCATCTTGTGTGGTTTTACTCCCGGTGACTTGCCAGCCTCGCGCTGAAAGTGACATCGCCAGCGGCATACCTAACCACCCTAACCCGACAATTGCGACCTTTTTCATCCGTTATCTCCTGATACACCTTAGATCTATAAGGCTACGCTAGCGTATCAAAACTGACAATTCATTCTATGAATGAATCTCTTCAATAATGATAACGACATGCTGCAATGAGCAGTGAATCATCAGTAACCGCGTATACCAGAAGGTGCTCCTCTGTAATGCGTCGGGACCAGAAACCTGACAAGTTATGTTTCAGGGGTTCTGGTTTCCCCTTACCTTCAAATGGTGTTCTGCGGGTATCTTTGATAAGTTCATTGATCTTTTTAACAATTCGCTTATCTGCTTCCTGCCAGTACAGATAATCATCCCATGATTCCTCAGACCAGATTAGTTTCACTCAATAATGTCCTTTTCCGTTCCTTTGTCTGATTTCAGGCTATCGATTGAGTCCATCAATCTCCGGGCGTTAGCGGGGGAACGCAGTAGATAAGCCGTCTCTTCCAGCGAGTTGTATTCTTCGAGTGACATCAGAACACAAGCCTCTCCATTCTGACGAGTAATGAGGATCGGGGCATGATCTTCAACGGCTTTCATCATTGTTGCCGACAAATTCTGACGCGCTTCGCTGTAGCTAATTGTACGCATGTAAATCTCCTCTTTTGTACAGTTCATTGTACAATGATGGGTGTTAATTAACTATTTATTAATTAGTTTGTAGATCAAGACATTGCCAGCGAGACGAAAAATCAGACTTTGCTCTTTTTGGTGCTGTCAAGTTAGAGGACAGTCCTCTTAGCCCCCTTCTTTCCCCGCTCATTCATTAAACAAATCTATCGCCATAAAATATATAAAAAAGCCCTTGCTTTCTAACGTGAAAGTGGTTTAGGTTAAAAGACATCAGTTGAATAAACATTCACAGAGACTTTTATGACACGCGTTCAATTTAAACACCACCATCATCACCATCATCCTGACTAGTCTTTCAGGCGATGTGTGCTGGAAGACATTCAGATCTTCCAGTGGCGCATGAACGCATGAGAAAGCCCCCGGAAGATCACCTTCCGGGGGCTTTTTTATTGCACGATTGATAACGGTTCAGACAGGTTTAAAGAGGAATAAGAAAATGACAGACAACACTCGTTTACGCATAGCTATGCAGAAATCCGGCCGTTTAAGTGATGACTCACGCGAATTACTGGCGCGCTGTGGCATTAAAATCAATCTTCACACCCAGCGTCTGATCGCGATGGCAGAAAACATGCCGATTGATATTCTGCGCGTGCGTGACGACGATATTCCCGGTCTGGTAATGGACGGCGTGGTAGACCTTGGGATTATTGGCGAAAACGTGCTGGAAGAAGAGCTGCTTAACCGCCGCGCCCAGGGTGAAGATCCGCGCTACTTTACCCTGCGTCGTCTGGATTTCGGCGGCTGCCGCCTTTCGCTGGCAACGCCGGTTGATGAAGCCTGGGACGGTCCGCTCTCCTTAAACGGTAAACGTATCGCCACCTCTTATCCTCACCTGCTCAAGCGTTATCTCGACCAGAAAGGTATCTCTTTTAAATCCTGCTTACTGAACGGTTCTGTCGAAGTTGCGCCGCGTGCCGGGCTGGCGGATGCGATTTGCGATCTGGTTTCCACCGGTGCCACGCTGGAAGCTAACGGCCTGCGCGAAGTCGAAGTTATCTACCGCTCGAAAGCCTGCCTGATCCAGCGCGATGGCGAAATGGAAGAATCCAAACAGCAACTGATCGACAAACTGCTGACCCGTATTCAGGGTGTGATCCAGGCGCGCGAATCAAAATACATCATGATGCACGCACCGACCGAACGCCTGGATGAAGTCATCGCCCTGCTGCCAGGTGCCGAACGCCCAACCATTCTGCCGCTGGCGGGTGACCAACAGCGCGTAGCGATGCACATGGTGAGTAGCGAAACCCTGTTCTGGGAAACGATGGAAAAACTGAAAGCGCTGGGTGCCAGTTCAATCCTGGTCCTGCCGATTGAGAAGATGATGGAGTGATCGCCATGAGCTTTAACACAATCATTGACTGGAATAGCTGTACTGCGGAGCAACAACGCCAGCTGTTAATGCGCCCGGCGATCTCCGCTTCTGAAAGCATTACCCGCACCGTTAACGATATTCTCGATAACGTGAAAACGCGTGGCGATGAGGCCCTGCGTGAATACAGCGCGAAGTTTGATAAAACCACGGTTACCGCGCTGAAGGTGTCTGCTGATGAGATCGCCGCCGCCAGCGAACGCCTGAGCGACGAGCTAAAACAGGCGATGGCGGTGGCAGTAAAGAATATTGAAACCTTCGTTAAACACG
>OAUK01001105.1_pt1 | contig 9900 bp, 9 predicted proteins | sample 1495131 | NCBI WGS metagenome assembly OAUK01 (sample SAMEA2580009, study PRJEB22360) | human gut metagenome | biome: human gut; feature: human-associated habitat; material: faeces | place: Denmark | collected 2008/2010 | reverse complement strand
GCTCAGGCGGCCGCAGCTGCGCAGGCGAATTCGTATTCGAACACCACCTACCGCCGCTCCACCTCATCCGGTGGCGGCTCCTACCAGCGGACCGGTACCGGAAGGGGGAACGCGGTGTCGGCACCAAGAACCACCGCCCCTGCACCAGCTCCAACTCCGAGTGGAGATGAATACGAGCAGATGTGTTCCGTAACAGACACGAGTGGAAAGCCTGGAACTTGGGTCCCCTGCAGTTCTGTTGGTTTCTGAATTTAAGTAAATAGAGCAAATCGATTTAAGTAAATAGAGCAAATCGATTTAAGTAAATAGAGCAAATCGTCCATTTAATTTTCTTTATTTGTTTTTTCTTCTCTCTGAGGCCCCCTCTGGGGGCCGACTGCTTCCCGCTGGCGGGGAGCTGTCAGCCGTCAGGCTGACTGAGAGGTGGTCTCACGTATTGCTTTAACATATTGTTTTCGCGGTGTTTCTTTGAACAAGAGTCAGAGTACGGCATTGGGCTAGGCGGGGCATATATCTAGGCGGTGCCGAGGGAACGAGAAAACCGTCCAATCGAGGCATCGACGGAATCGTCCAGACTATCGTGCGGATGTCACCGGCGATGCTATTCAGTGGAATTCCGTTTATGCGTCCAGCTTCAAAGCCTTGAGAATCTGTTCGGGATGGTTGACGTATGTAGTGAGCCATTCGCTTTGGGTGAGATAGCGGATGATTTCACCGTTGCCGCGAATATCTTGCATAAGACCGCTCTCGTCGGTGTCGAGTCCGTCGCCGGCATCCAAAAAGGCGTTCCACGCGCGGTCAAGTGGCGTGTTGCCAGAACGCCGTTTGCTGAGTCTATAAGGTTGGAGCCCCTTGAGGTTCTGTTCCATTTCATGGATGATTCGCCACAGTGAGGTAATGCCGTTTACTGTGGTCTCGTAGGTGATTTCGCCGGTTCTGTCGTTTGTTATCTCCATATGGGTTGGGGAATCCCATTGCACGATTTCGCCGCTATGCAACGGAAACCAGTGTTTGAGCGCATCGTTTTCGATACTGAGGAGCGCCAGCAGCTCGAAGAATGTCCAGTTTTTCTTTTGCATGGAAGAACGGTCATTTGGGCTGTTGACGTTCTCGATAATCCGCCACGGTGCGGTTTTGTTAAGGTACTGGGCGATATATTCTTTTGATCCTTCGTCAAAATTCCGTATCGGTTTCACGTCCGTATGCCGTTGAATGGATCGGAATCCGTCTTTAGCCAAGGTTCGCTCCCAGCGTTTGTGCAATCGTGCAGTGAGATTAACGGCGATTTCGGCGGTGAGCGGTTGGTCAAGCATTACTAGAAGGTGCAAGTGGGGATGGTAGCCGAACCGATAGCTGTACGTGACTTCGACCACGCCAAGCATGCCGGCAATCCGATAGTGTAGTCTGTCCCCGTTCTTACCTCGGTAGGATGATCCATTGGTGAGTGCTGTCCGTGCCTTTCGGAATGCTGCGAGAAGTTTCTCCAATGAATCCTTCCTGCCGTGGCTCATGGTCAAAGTGATGAACAAAACCCCTCGATTTTGCCCGGTTTCATTGGTGGAATTCAACCAATATCCGAGACTTTTCTCCAGTTTGGAGGCGCGTTTCATGGCGATGATTTGGGCGCATCGCGGGCATTGCGGCGACCCGCAGAGGCAGAGCCCGGCGAACTGCCGCTTTTCCCGCTCGCCCTTTGGGGTTGACAGCCGGCGAAGGGTAACGAGCTTGTTGTCCTGTTTCAGGTTGACGAACTTCTTGCATCTGCGGATTGTCATCTGACTGCTCATGCGCCACATAAGGAACTGGATACGCCATATGAGCGTGGCCGTGCTGACGTGGTTTTGCAGCAGCAGCTCCTTATCGGGGAGACATGCGGCGTCCTTGGATTCCTCTTCTTCCGTCATTGTTCCTCCTTGTGTGGTGGTTGCCGGTTGTCCGGGAATAGTCGTGAGGCGTCTATGGGGTGTAGGTTCGCGGTGTCGGCTTGCAGGTCGTGAATACTGATGTAGGGGGCCTGGAATCTGATCGCCGCGTGTTCGTCGGTGTCGTAGAACCACACAAGGCCGGGACTGCCGGTGGGTATCAGCCACGGAGCAGCGCCCTGCGTGATGGCCGGTTGATTCATGGCCATGATGGCTTCGGCCTTGTCGTTGAGCCTCAGGGCGATGCGCTCGGGAAAACGCTCACGCAGTTTGAAGGATTCCTTGCGTGGGTCTTGAATGGCGGCAATGACCATGACGGCAGTGCTGCGCCCCATCAGCAGTATCTGATCGAGTAGATCCTGTGCCTTGCGCTGCTGTTTGATGATGTCGGGGTCGGTCGCGCCATATAGTTGCAGTGCCTCATCGATCATGATGATGACTAGTGGTTGTTCCTGTGAGGGTTGGATTTCGATTTGGGAATTCTTTTTGAGCCACTGGTTGCGTGAGGTTATCAGGCTACGGACTTTCTGTAGCAGGGCTACCGTCTCCGCGATGGTGCCGGCAATGGACGTGTAGAGGTTTTTGACTGCGTTGGCGCTGACCCCGTCTTTGAGGTCAACGGCCAACAGGCAAACGTCGCCGGTCTCCACGTGGCAGATGAGGGCGGATAGGATGGCAAGCAGGAGGTTGGTTTTCCCGCTACCTGTTGTACCGGAGATGAGCAGATGGAGCCCCAGCGGGATGCGAATGTCGGTGCCGGTAATCACATCGGGTATGAGAAGCGCCGGACGGGTGTCCGCCCGGCGCTTTTTCCTGTTCAGCAGGATTCTCATCGTGTGAACCGCCACTGCCAGAGCCTATGAGATAGGCAAGGTGGTAGAACATCATTCATCTCCAACACGTCGCGGAGCCGCCCAGCAGCATCGTTGGCTGCTTCCTTGTCTTTGATGGTTGGAGCAGCCTTTAGAGGTATGCGCACAATGATCGATCGATACATGAACTGGGGAATCCAGAAGGGTACTAATCCCCACTGAATGTTGATTAAAGGCTGTTTTTCAATGCTGACGTTCAGAATGGCGGCGACGGTTTCACGGATGTCCCGTGACTCGCAGGCGGACACGTAAACGAACGCTATCAGCGCTATGAGTAGAAGGCCGATGGCCGGAACAAGGACGCCCGGCCATCGCAACATGATGTCCATCATCACTCACCCGGCTTGCCGGGAGCGGCGTTGATGGCGCTGCCCAGGATGCGCAGTCCACTGGCCTCGAAAATCACGCTGGAACCGCCCTCGCGGCGGGTACTGATGCGCAGAACAAGGTCGCTGAATTTTATACGGGTTCCGAGCCGGATTTTATCCAGTTCAGGACACTCTGGCACCCTCACAAGATAACATTCAGTGCCTGTTTTCCCGAAACGCGTGTAGTCGCCCAGCACCTCGACCTCGTGAATGATCTGACCATCCTCGTTGCGCAACTCCGGTGCCGACTCACCCTTGGCAAGCTGAGCGCGCTCCTCTGGTGCCAAATATTTCCTGACGACATTGATATGCCCAGTGGCAATTTGCGGTTCCTGATCCATTCGATGGACATCAACAACTGCGTTTACCATGGCAATCCTCCTTTCGTTTATAAGCGTGTCCCCGGTATCGGGGATAGCTCCAGCATCGCCAAAGGGAATCGTCTAAAATCCGCGTGCTTATTGCAGTTCGCGCGATGCAAAGCAATGTTGGAAATTGTTTTTTAACGGGATTGCCGCAGGGGGAAGTTGGCGTATAGCTCACTGACCCTATGGAGGACGGTACCGCCAATACTCATGGAGGTCAGGAGACCTGCCTGTGATCTGCTCCTGAGGGTCGACTCAGAGACCTGCCAGCGTCGTGCGGCAGCTGTCCTTGATACCCAGTGTGCCGTGCCGGAAACGTCTGCTGTGCACGTGCGGGTTTCGGACCAAAAAATGTACGGAATCCAAGCGGCGTTGAAAAAAGTAATATTGAAAGTACAGGGAGCATATTTTATGCTGTCCCCGTCGAAATCTATCTGCTCCTGAATGATGGTCAGCGCCGAAAGCTCTGAGATATGTGCTTCTGAGATCTGTTTGGTGAGTAGGTAGTGGAGGCGGCCCTGCACGGCGTTCTCGTGGATGAATGACTCTGTTGTGCCGGATTCATCCGCCATGATGCGAATGAGTCGTTTGATGCGAGTGTCGATTCTGGAGGACATGACGGCGGTTGTGCTCCAGCGGCGGACACTGTCGGGAGATAACCCGAGATAGCGGGCAGCGTCATCATATCTGCGTGGCGTGAACGCGATTCTATCGAAATCTTCAGTATTCATACATTCCTTTCCGAAACTGGATTTTCTCGCTGGTCGTGCCGGAGCCCGTGGGCTCAGGCACGACCAGCGCGTTGTGTTTGATGGAGATTGTCTTCGATGAAGTCTTCGACATCCTGCTTGCGGTATAGGACGCGCCGTCCTAGCGTCAAATACGTAAGGCCGGTGCCTTCACAGCGCCATCGCGCCAGCGTGGAAACGGGAACGCGAAGCCACTGGCTAACCTCGCCGGGAGATAGCAATTCAGTATTCATGCTTCCCACATTTGCCTAAGAGGAATAGCGAATATCTGTAAATATTGACTATTTTTGCTAGTACGTGAAAATCACGTATAATGGGTATATGGGAAAGCGAAAATCGGTGTACGACATATACGTGGGATGGAAAATCCGGCGACGGCGCATGGAGCTCGGCCTTGTGCAGACCAATGCCAATAACCCGCATAACAGGGAGACATTGCTCGACCGCATACGTAAGTCGTTCCCGAACACGTCAATCACGGACAGCACTCTGCAAAGCATCGAGCTTGGCCGCGGGCGGTTGCGGTTGGAGGATGCGGTTCAGATTTGTTTGGCGCTGCGCATGCCCCTTTCCGATCTGCTGGTGGAGTCAGGCAAGCCATTTGGCGACAGCATATTGCAGCCCGGGACTACGAATGCAAGCCTGTTCGAGGCTCTCGATGAACTCCAGGACAGGGATGCGTTGCTCACCATGAAAAAGGCGTTGCGATTGTCGGCCGCCGCAGCCCGGTTGGAGAACCTGCTGGATGTCTGTCCATTGCATAACGGCTTGTTAGACATACAGGATTTGCCCAAGGCGCGTGACTATCTGCAAGACGATGCCCCGGACGGTGCCGATCGGGGGCATAGTTCTAGTTCGGTGAACGAGGAGCGAGCCGTGGTGTCGAGAGCCGTTGACGCGAGGTTGACGACGATGCTGCGGGATGTGGATGAAGTCTTATCCTGGTTCCATCAATCCAAGCGCACGAGACTGATTCCCGAAGACCTGCTGGCTCGTATGGATGCCGACTGCCGGACGGCCGCCCGGCAAATCGGAAACGGAAGCGCGGCCGGGGGATTGATTCGGGATATCAAATCCATCATCGAAAAAACCAGAGAGGAGAGGCTATGGCAAGAGTCTGGATTGAGGATCTATGGCTGAAGGACTCCGAAACCATACTGCCCAACGGCATGACGGCGAGAGTTCCGGTTCCGGCATCCGCGCGGAAGAGTCTTGCCGCCTATATGAAGCTACCCGAAAAGGCCAGGGTGCCGGAAGAGTTCAGGACAGAACGTTACGGCACAGGCAAACGCTGGAGGGTGTACTGGTGGGGCGTCGAGCCGGACGGTAAGCGCAAGCGCAAGAGCAAGGCGTTCGCGGAACGCGCCGATGCCGAGTCATATGCCGCCGCCATGGAGGACGACATTCGTTCGGGGCGGTACGTGAATCCTGATGACGGGAATCGCTCTTTCAACGAGGTTGCACAAGCGTGGCTGGCCTCGAAGAACAATCTTCGAGGCAGTAGCTATTTCCGCTATGAGAAAGAAATGAGATGCTATGTGTTGCCGAAGTGGGGTAATCGCGCCATTAGCAGCATAGGTGAGATGGATATCAACGAATGGGTCAAAGAACTCGCTGAGGGAAGAGCCCCCCATGAGTTCGTCCGCAAGAAGGTCATGAAACCCCTCAAAGCCAAATCAATTAAGTCGATTGTGATGGACACCTTTGGCGGAGCCATTGGGTATGCAGCGGCTCCGAGAAGACGGTGGATTCCTAATAATCCCCTTGAGAGCATTAAACTGCCGCAAGATAAAACGGTAGATGATAGGGTATTTCTCGATAATCAACAAGTGTCAGATTTGGCGAACGCCACCGCAATAGTCGATAAGGCGACACCTACCGTGTCGCGTATGCTGGTGCTGTTTCTTGCCTACACGGGTTTGAGGGTCAACGAGGCAATGGCCTTGAGAGTATCGGATGTGAATTTTGACACCTTGCGCATCAGTGTGACTAAGACCGTGACCATCGACAGGCAGGGGCGTGAAACCGAAGGCAAACCCAAGGGCGGCAAATCAAGGACTGTTCCTCTCCCAAGTTTTCTCGTAGGCGACTTGAAGGACCTTGTGATCTGCCGCGATTCAGATGAATATTTCTTCACGGCAGCTAGAGGTGGAATGATTCATCTGCACAATTGGCGTACTCGTGTTTGGTATCCCGCCAAAGAGGCGGCAGGATATGGCGATGTCAGTGGGTTGCGAATCCATAGTTTGAGACATACTTATGCATCGATTGCCATTGCAGCCGGGTGCGATGTCAAGACCTTGCAGAGCATTATGGGTCATGCTTCTGCCACGGAAACTCTCAACACCTACGCAGCTCTATGGCCTGACCGTTTGGATGAAGTTACTAAAAATATAGAAGACAATTACGCAGTATGGCGTGCCCAATCAGAAGATCGGCAATAAATCATTCACGGACCTTATTTCAGCCATGTCTACTAATGTCTACTGAAATCTCTAAGAGATAAAACGCATACCGATAATGAAAATGTTTGAAAACCGCATAATAAAGCGGTTCTCAAACATTTAAAAAAGTCGGGCTAGCCGGATTTGAACCGGCGACATCCTGCTCCCAAAGCAGGCGCGCTACCAAACTGCGCTATAGCCCGATGTGCCGTTAAGGCACAAGATAACATTGTAACCCATCACTGGACTGTGACACAGGATACAATGGCGTGTTGGAAAGAGTGTTTTCGAACATTGCGGCCATACTGCAGTGCAGACGCGGAATCGGAATAGATAGGGGAGGACCGGCATGGGATGTCACCAACGTGCGGAAACCTCCGGCCTCATCTCCTTTCTGATTTGTGCCGTCGTCGGCGCGGTGTCCATGAACCTGTACCTGCAATTCGCGCCGGCCATCTGGCAGCTGACCCAACGCCGTTTCATGGTGTGTTCGGGCATCGTGGCCGCGTGCGGTGTCATCTCGTTCATCATCGGATACGCCAGCAAGTCACGCTCGCTGAACCTCAAACACGGTTGGCTCGCGCCGATTCGTCGCATGTTCGAAATCATCGCTTTGTCGGTGGTATACGCCTCGACCATCTTCCTGTCTTCGTTCGCCCTGATCGGCGCGGCCAGTGACATGATGGGCAAGGCACTGTTCTCCGGCTATCTTTCCAGCGTCTGCGCGGCCTTCGCCGGCGTGGTGGGGTATATGACCTTCGTGCAGGCGGAGATGATGAATGCCAAAACCATCGCCAGCCTGTTGCCGTTCTTCGTCATCTCCGGCGTGGTTACCGCCGGCATGACCACCGACGATCCATACTGGTATCACAACAATTTCTCCCAGCTGGGCGACCGCACCACATTCGCGGCACGCATGTTCAACTCCACGCTGATTCTGGCCGGCACGTGCATCATCATCGTCAGCTACTTCGCCATCTCCGAGCTGGTGACCACCGAACGGCTGCAGCGCCTGTGGCATGACCACACCAAAGCCGACCCGAACCGCGGTTATGAGATTTCGCATTTCATGTTCCGTATAGTCGTCCTGTCCATTCTGCTGACCGTGGCCGGCCTGGCGTTCATCGGCATTGGCGTGTTCCGCTATACACCGCACAATCTGTTGCACAACATCTGCGCCAAAGGCCTGCCGTTTGTGATGTTGCTGCTGTTTGTCCTCCTGCCATGGCTGGCGCCCCGACTGTCCAAAGCGGTGATGGTGGCCTCCGATTTGGCTGCACTCGTATGCGCCGCATTCTGGGTCAATATGATGATGGGGCACAACACGCTTACCAATGTGGAGGCTCTGGCTGGACTGGCGTTCCTCGGTTGGTTCATCGTGTTCTCTCGTCAAATCGCTGCCATCGAAGCTGATCGTATTGCCGCGCAGCTCTTGCATGCCCAAGCCATCGAAGGTGGACTGGAACAGCCCGCTGCTGAACCGGAACAGCAAATTGAATCTCGCATCGCTGCCGACCGCTGAGCCCATTCATTTGCTAGATTTGGCCTTATGACTGAACAACTCTCGAATCTCTGGCCTGCGCCGCTTGCTACACGACCGTTGAACGCCACGGTGACGGTACCGGGCAGCAAATCGTTATCCAATCGTTATCTGATACTTGCCGCACTTGGCAATGAACCCGTCACTTTGGTCGGATTGCTGCGTTCGCGTGACACCGACTTGATGATGGGCGCTCTTGAAGCATTGGGCGTGCGATGCGATGTCGATACCACAACCGACACCACCGTAACGGTCACACCGCCTTCATCCGGCCGATTCAATGGCAACGTTGATGTGTTCTGCGGCTTGGCCGGTACGGTGATGCGTTTTGTACCGGGACTGGCACTGTTCGCCGATGGGCCAGTGCATTTCGACGGTGACGAACAAGCCTACGCCCGCCCGATGAGGCCGGTGCTTGACGGTCTGAAGCAACTTGGTGCCAAGATCGAATACCACGGGGAAGTCGGACGACTGCCGTTTACCATTACACCGCCAACCGAGCTTCCGGCTGCTCAGGTTCGGGTCAGTATCGATTCGTCCGGTTCCTCCCAGTTCATCTCCGGTTTGCTGTTGATTGGTTCCAAACTGCCCGGTGGATTGAGACTGACGCACACAGGAGAAAAGACCCCGAGTCTGCCGCACATCCGCATGACCGTGGTCGATGTGACCGGTGCCGGCGGTGCAATTGAAGCCGATGAGTCCGCCCGCACATGGACGGTCGAGCCTCGCGCGATACAGCTGTTGGATAAGGTGACTGTCGAACCTGACTTGTCGAATGCGGCGCCATTCCTCGGTGCGGCCTTGATTGCCGATGGTACGGTCCGTGTACCGCATTGGCCGGAAACCACCACCCAGCCGGGCGGTCTGCTGCCTGGATACTTGGAGCAAATGGGTGCCAAGGTATCGTTCCCGACGATTGACGGCGTGCGCTATTGCGAAGTGACCGGCGATGGAACTGTACGCGGCCTAGGCTCGTTTGATTTGACCGCAGCGGGAGAGATTGCGCCTTCGCTGGCGGCGATTCTGGTATTCGCCGATAAGCCCACCGATATGGTCGGTATAGGGCATCTGCGCGGCCACGAGACGAACCGTCTGGAAGCCTTGGTCAATGAGATTCGCCGCATCGGGGGAGTGGCCGAGGAATTGCCCGACGGACTGCGCATCGAGCCAGTGCCGTCTGAGACACTGCATGAGGCGAATATGGAAACCTACGCCGACCATCGTATGGCCACGTTTGCCGCGATGCTGGGACTACGCATTCCCGATATTCAGGTCATTAATGTGGCCACCACGCGCAAGACCCTGCCTGATTTCGTTGGTATGTGGAACGGGATGCTGGCATAATTCAGCTCCCTTCAGTCCGCTGCGCGGACAGCTACCCTCAGGGAGGGAGCCAAGTTAAAGAGTCCGGCGCCCCTCTTTAAGAGGAGCTGTCGCCGGAGGCGACCGAGGGGAGCGCGACGCATCGGGCAAATCACGGCATTACAAATGAGTGTGGGGCTGATTCCAACCGGAATCAGCCCCACACTCGTGTTGCAACTAGAGACTAGTTAATGCCCTAACGGCGGCCACTCACTTGGCGAAAGTGTTGCCGTAGGTGTCGGTGCCGGCTTCGGCGATTGCGGCGGACTTGCGGGCGA
>OAUK01001089.1_pt1 | contig 9971 bp, 12 predicted proteins | sample 1495131 | NCBI WGS metagenome assembly OAUK01 (sample SAMEA2580009, study PRJEB22360) | human gut metagenome | biome: human gut; feature: human-associated habitat; material: faeces | place: Denmark | collected 2008/2010 | reverse complement strand
CAGCTTCCCGGTCTCCATACTTCTTATAAACAGATTCCCGGTCCAGCCGTTTTTTCATGATCCAGTACACTGCCATACCGGCCGGAAGGAACAGCCGGAACTCCCTGCTGCCATTCTCATATGTAACATACTGGCTGAGCCGGACTGTGGCTGCCGACCAGTTGACCTTAAATTCCCACGTGTTTGGTGTACGAATAACAGAAAAACCCATAGACAGATAGGCTATTAATATCAATATAATCCATCCCCATTTATATCTCGGATTCTGTCTGTAACATATGACAGCAGTCGCAATGGTAGAGAAAATCATGATAAGTGACAACAGGAACAATCCCCATTGAAATACATTCCAATGACTGATGGAGCGCAGCGTTCCCTGTGGAGCTAAGGATACATTGTCCCTAATGATAAAACTGATGATTCCCTGGTTTCCATCTGACGATTCCATTCTATTAAGAATTGCCGTAAACCGCTGCCCATCCTCTGTTTTTATTCCGTAGCTGCACTCCACAGATTTAGTTTCTACACCGTTTTTAGTACTGGTCCGGATATTTAACCCCTTCTTTTTAAAAGAATCTAACTGACTTTTGCCCCATATATCCACATTTTCCTGTATTTGCCTTTCCATATGTTCTTCCGGTACCGCTCCTGGCATATACAGAGAACGCATGGCATCTCTGTCCCCCTGGGATGCTGCCGACGTCATCTGTTCCAGATACTGGTCTGCAACTATTTCCCTATCAAAAAAGAGAGTCACTCCTTTATATAGGAAAAAAGCTGCAATGCAAAGAAATACTCCCACAACAACAACCGCCGTTCCCCCAAATATCATCCACTTCTTTTTCTTTTCCATACCATCCCCCTCTCTTATAAAACAGACCTCTGAATCTTGTCACATCCAGAGGTCCGATTATTAATGAGTCATGCGTGTATTGTTTATGAGTCTGCTGTTTGTAAGTGTACCATTTATAAGAGTTCTATTTATAAACATTCTATTTATAAACATGTCATCTATGCCATCTATAAGGCTGTTATTCATGAATACAAATAATATAAATCTGGCTATCAATCAACAGTTATCTTAATCAAATAGAGCGTACAATCTCAGTCAGCAGATTAACGCTGTGAATAATGGCCTTAGCCTCAAAAGCAGGGTAATCTACTGTGGCACTGTCATCTGCCTTATCAGAAATCGCCCTCACAATGAGGAATGGGATGGAATTGAGGTAGCAAGCCTGGGCAATGGCTGCCCCTTCCATTTCTGTACAGTATCCTCCAAAGGTATCTGTCAGCCACTTCTTTTTTCCCTTATCAGAAATGAACTGGTCTCCAGTCACCACTCGTCCTACGAAGGTATGGATGTCCGGATTGACTTTGGAACAACATTCCTCCGCAAGATGTATAAGACCTTCATCTGCCTTAAAAGCCAGGGTCTCCACCCTGGGTATCTGTCCCGGTTCATAGCCAAATCCGGTTGCATCCATATCATGCTGAACTGCATCGCTGGAAAGCACAATGTCCCCAATATCAATCTCTGCCTTCAGGGAACCTGCTATTCCTGTATTTACCACACCTGTTACACCATATATATCTGCCAGAATCTGGGTACACATAGCTGCATTGACCTTACCGATTCCGGAACGGACCACCACTACCTCTTTCCCCTCCAGCTTTCCTTTATAAAAGTCCATGGCAGCCCTTGTCTCCACCTGTACATCTGTCAACTGCGCCTTAATCATAGCCACTTCCTCATCCATGGCTCCAATAATTCCTAGCATAATTACCTCCTTCTGTCTTGTACTATTCTTCTATTATATAGGAAGCCCGCAGATTTTCAAGTTCAAAGCTTGTTCTCACTTGACATTATCTTTTGCATAAGGCATAATCGGATATACACGAATTTATCACAGGAGGCACTACACATGAGATTTAAAACACAAGGGGTCTGTTCCAGGGAAATATCCTTTGAAGTAAAAGATAATAAACTGACCAATGTCCAGTTTGTAGGCGGCTGCTCCGGCAACACCCAGGGCCTGTCCCGGCTCATCGAGGGCATGGACGTAGATGAGGCCATCCGAAGACTGGACGGAATCCAGTGCGGTCCCAGACCTACGTCTTGTCCGGATCAGTTGGCTCGGGCGTTGAAGCAGTTTAAAATGAAATAACTCATATTTTTCAATCTCATTATTTCGTTTTCGATATTTGTGGCACAAATAAAATTATGGATCCATACTGAATGTTGGGCTGTGCTAATAAGCATAACCCAACATTTTATGTTATAATAAAATATACCGTTTTGCGCAAAGTCTATTATGGAAAAAATGCGTTCTTCTAGATGTAACCTAAATCAAACCAAATGCAAAAAAAATCGGAAGAATCTATTAAAAAGTTGTTTAATTATCTGTTTACTATCCAGATCGTTTGCAACATTTGGCACTTTCAATTATACTTATATCGGATGACTTCTTCAATAAGTTCCACTAAAACACAATAACAAAAACAGTTATAGAATAGCAATAGGGCAGGATTTTCACTAATCCCACCCTAATTAACAATAAAAACATTTTTTCATCCAAATAATATAACTATTTCAGTTACGACTATTCAATTCTAATTCCGGCCGTGACCGGACTAAATCCCTCGAATAAACCATTATGAACTGCCGCAAAAACCCCCCTCAATCTATAATCATATCCCTTTTTCTGATTTAAAAAAGTAATATCGACCGTTGGATCTGTTAACCCATCTGGATAATCTTTTGCATAAAACTCAGCATCATAATATGTAACTTGGCGCCAGCGTTCTGCATCTGCATCCCATCTATCTAAATATATAGTAATATATACCTCATCTACCGGTATTGACATATATGCCTTAGCAAAAACTCCAACATCTCCGTTACCATTATCCTTAATAATTAAATCGGCTCCGATAAAAAAGTCTCATGAGTTTTACTAATTTTTATGGATGGAGGTAATATTTCTGATGGCAAATCAACCGAAGTATACTCGTTAGGATTAAACGGCATAGCAAAAGCATTAGCAGACGTTAAAATAAATACCATAATTGTAATAAAGAAACCACGCAAAACTTTTTTCATTAATATCCTCCTTTGTATTAAAAAGTCAATCTTTCTACCATCTTAACAAACTCTTCTTTCCCTTTAAATCCAAATAATCTATAATAACAACCATTAACGATAACCTCTGTTTCATATCTATCTTCGCCAGAGCTTGTCTCCTCTTTTAATATCTTAAAATCTTTATTAATCCACTTATTATGTATTGTTTGGCATACTGTTGCATCAGTATTATAATCATAAGAAACCTTTTTTTCAAATTTAGATTGTATAAAGTATACCACCTCATTTTCATAGGAGAAACTTAATTTTGCAAATCCTTCTGAATATTCCATGCCCAAAAAGCTCATTTGTGCTGGTATATAACCGAATTTTAAAGGAGATACACCCACTTCATCTCTTATATAAGTATAGGCCTCATCTTCTCCATTAATATTCAAATTATTTGCATCATTAACCAAAATACTACTATCCCCCAACTCCTTCTCCCGATAAAAATACGACTTTGTCCCCATAGCCACCATACATCCACTCCCTGCCACAAGACAGGCAATTAAACCAACCGCAGCCAACCGTTTCCATCCGAACCTTGGTTTGATAACCTTGGGGTGCTCCGGTTGGTCGGATTCCGGTACATTCTTTGACTCAGCTCTTTCTTCCTGTATCCTTGCCCAGATTTTCTCAAATTCATCTGGGGATGGGGATGGAATGGGAAGGGGGACGGCCATATTCTTGACTGCTTCTAATTCTTTTAACAGTTCTTCATCTGATATATCGTCCGTTCCCCAAATGGGGCAGTCCATAGAATTGTCCTGTTCTGAATCTCTTTTATAATCTCCCACGTGACACCTCTGTTTACCAAATCTCCTAAAGTTCCCTTTGCCTTTAGGGTTGACTTTTTGCGTTTAATGCTTACTATAATAGTAGACGTTTATGAATGCCGGTTTCCCCCGCATATCATATACTTTAGGAGGTTTTTATGAAAAAAATTATTTTAACCGGCGGCGGTACTGCCGGACACGTTACCCCCAATCTGGCCCTGCTCCCTTCGTTAAAGGAAGCTGGTTACGAAATCCGCTATATCGGTTCATACCAGGGCATGGAACGCAAGCTGATTGAAACTGCAGGCATTCCCTATGATGGCATATCCTCTGGCAAGCTGCGCAGATACTTTGATATCAAGAATTTTTCCGACCCATTCCGCGTCGTCAAGGGTTACGCGGAAGCCAGACGGCTCTTAAAACGCCATAAACCGGATGTAATCTTTTCTAAGGGCGGTTTTGTTGCAGTTCCCGTGGTCCTTGCTGCCAAACACTACAAAATCCCTGTCATCATACACGAATCCGATATGACGCCTGGCCTGGCCAATAAAATCTGCATTCCTTCCGCCCTTAAGGTTTGCTGTAACTTCCCGGAGACCCTTAAGTACCTTCCATCCGACAAGGCTGTACTGACAGGCTCCCCTATCCGTGCAGAGCTGCTCCAGGCCTGTACTCCTTGTCATAGGCGGAAGTTTGGGCTCTGTAGCCGTAAATACAGCGGTCCGTAATATCCTCCCCAGGCTTCTGTCCAGCTATCAGGTAATACATATCTGTGGCAAAGGCAATCTGGACGAAAGCCTGATAGGAACAGCCGGATATGTACAGTATGAATACGTTGACGCTCCCTTAAAGCATCTTTTTGCGGCAGCCGACCTTGTCATATCAAGGGCAGGGGCTAATTCCATCTGCGAGCTCCTGGCACTGCGCAAACCGAACCTGCTTATTCCTCTGTCAGCCGCGGCCAGCCGCGGAGACCAGATTCTCAATGCTAACTCCTTTGCAAAACAAGGATTCAGCAAGGTTCTGGAAGAAGAAGCATTGTCTAATGACTCCCTGTTTGATGCCATTAACGATTTATACCTAAACCGCAATTCCTATATACAGGCCATGGAGCAGAGCAGTCTGAACAATGCTGTTAAAACAGTTGTATCTCTCATTGAATCATGTGTAAAATAACGTTAGGGCCAATTATCACTTTTTAGCAGTTCCTCAAGATATTTCCTGATACGGCTGACTCTGGAATAGCATGCCTTTTCTGTAATATTCAGCATAGCGCATACTTCCCTTGTCGGCCGTCCTTCTATCAATCTGAGCGTCGCGACCTGACGCCAGTTTTCAGGCATCCTCTCGATTTCCTTAAGAAGCGCCTGACATCTCTCTTTGCTGACTACATAATCCGGCAGATTGGCAGCCTTATCGTGTGCCGGATAATCTTCACTGTTATATGCCTCTTCGTCCAATTCCCCATAGCTCCTGTACTTCATTCTTCGGTGAAAGTCCATACACCGGCTCTTCAGAATACGTATCAGCAACGCCCTCTTACTTTCCTCAGACATATCCAGGGAATATTTATAGCGGGCATATGAAACAAATGTATCCTGTACCACATCCTCAATATAATCTACAGGAATATCGTTAACATAAGCTATCCTTCTCAGGTATACCTCATATTCCAGATACATTTCTTCAAACAGTTTTTTATCTTCTGTATCCATCTTCTCAATCTTCATTGCAACTACAGACAGCCTTTGATTTTATCCGCAACCTCTGCCAATTCCTCCGGCGAAGCCTTTCCCGGAGTCCAGCTGACCATGTCTGGACCTCCCTCATATCTTGGAATCACATGCATGTGGAAATGGAAAACAGTCTGCCCGGCTGCTTCTCCATTATTCTGAACCAGATTGAATCCCGCGCATCCAAGAGATTTCTTCATCGCAGAGCCAATCTTGGCACCCAGAGGAAGTACCTTGGCGGCTATATCCCCATCCAGTGCGCATACATCTGCAAAATGCTGTTTTGGAAGGATAAGGGCATGTCCTCTGGACGCTGGTCCCAAATCCAGAATCACGCGAAAATCCTCATCCTCATACAGAGTGGTTGACGGAATCACCCCTCCTGCTATTTTACAAAAAATACAATTGTCATCTGTCATTCTGAAAATCCTCCTTCCGCTGCGGTTAACACAGCCTGCATTCTATCCAGCCATACCGGAAATTCTGGCAGCATCTTTTCTCCTGTAAAGCAGGATACCTAATATGAAGCCGGAAATCAGGCCCCCTATGTGAGCCATATTGTCCACTCCTGCTGAAGTAAACCCATGATAAAGCGTCAGCAGAACCATAAAGCCCAGCTGCCTGTTGGTTAGTCCGTCCAGCTGACCATGATGAATGGCAATCACATAGACCAGACCGCCTACCACACCGAAGATTGCGCCTGAAGCCCCCGCGGACACACTGGCCTGCCCTGTCCGTACCTGGACAGCCAGGGATATACTGTTGGCAGCAACACCGCTGGCAAGGTAAAATATCAAATACTTGATATGACCCAGCGCCCTTTCCATCTTCTCTCCAAGCACCAGAAGCACCAGCATATTATTTGCCAGATGGCTGACTCCAAAGTGCAGGAACATGGCAGTAAACAGCCTGTAATACTCTCCACCAAGGATAACAAAAGGCGCAAATACAGCCCCGTGTTTTACCATGAATACGCCATCCTCCGTGGAGCCGATGGCCTCCAGGTACAGAAATACCAATACGTTGACTGCTGCCAGCGCAATGTTGACATATGGCCTGCTCCTGTTTATGCCCGTAACCATCCGTATTCCTCACATCCTCAATGATATATAATCTTAGCATACTTTAAAGGACTTGTTAAGTGGCTTTGACGCAATAAAGTTATTTTTTATGCCCCCACCCCATTGTTATTTACTATTTCTGCAACCACACTCACACAATTGTCTTTTAAGATAAACGAAACATACTGGGTTACTCTGTGCTGTTAATAAAAAATATATCCGCAGTCAGCTATAAATATCTGGTCTCCCGGCTCCAGCTGCGTTGTCTCGTTTGCCTCCAGCAATCGTCCTTTGACCCTGGTACCATTGGTAGAGTTAAGGTCCGTTACAGTATAACTCCCATTGTCCTCGTCTAATCTTATGTGAAAACGGCTGACTGTATCTTTCAAAAGCACATAGTCTGCTAAATCCTTGTGTTTGCCAATCACAAATGGATAATAGGATATTACAATGTCCTCATCCGAACCATTGAGGGCAGATAAACGCCGGACTTCCTCCCCTTGTGCTGGCCGCTCTGATAAAAGCACGGTCTGAAAGCACTCTCCGGCGCTGCTTTCCGGCATTTTCTGCAAATACTCATTTTTATCCCCATTCATATACGCAGTGGATGGCTGATTACCTAAATCCTCGTCTTCGTCATCTTCATCCTCATACAAAATTCTCCATGGGTCCTGCTCATCATCTGAACCTGCCCCATCTGCCTTTGCAGACCTATGCCCAATGAACAGCCTATACAGATTCATGGCTGACAGCATAAACAGCAAGCCTCCGTCGATTGCTGCCAGCAGCCTCCAGTTGTCAATGACCATTGTCATCCCTCTGAACATCCACAGTGCGGATGGACAAAGTACTGCCGCTGACAGCCATACGATAAACTGCCGTCTGAAAGTGGTTCCTTTCCATTCAGGTTCAGTCCGGCCTGAGCCTTCCTGTTTTATTTCACGCCTTTCCAATTTACCCTTTTCTTTTTTTCTCCGCTTCTCCCCCCTGTCACTGTTATGCTGTTTCTCTGTCTCCCCGCTTTTTCCTTTCCCCTTCCCTGTAATACAATCTCTATTTTGCTCATTCCCCTGTTCTTTCCCTTGTTCCTTCCCTTGTCCCTTCTCCTTCACCCCCTTCTCCCAATGATCTGTTTCCTGTAGTCCTCCCTTCTTTATATAATCTCCCTCCGGTTCGCTCAATAACTCATGTTTTTTCCCTTTCCGCCGTTCTGACGCAATCAGCCCCAGCAAATCATCCATTCCGCAGTTTTCCTTAAGGCTCTCCTGATAAAGTCCATAAGCCAGGACTACGCTCTCCCTGTCTTTATGATTTATCCTCTTCAGTATATATTGCAGGAGGCGGCTCAGTTTACCCTGGAAATCATCCTGAACACCAGGGATCAGGCACAAACCGGTCTGGAATAATTCCGGCTCCACATAAATATATTCCGGTTCCAGCAGGACACCCCCTGCATCTAAAAGATATTCCTCCATACCACTTAGCGCTGCATGTATCTGGATTAATAACTGGCATATCTCTTCTCTGGTTATAAAACGGGTTTCCAGAAGGCGGCTTAACGGTTGTCTGGAGGTAATGTCATAACAATATAAGGGCAGTCCATCCTGGTATGTTATGTACATCCTTAACAGTCCACGAATCTCGTTGTGGGCCAGCATTCTGGCTTCATATCCAGCTGTGGCCTCTGCCACCCCCGCTACCAGGTAATTGCGTTTTGCTTCTCTCCTGTAGCTAATTTCCATCTTCTTTAACCAGCCCTTCAATTAAAGTAATCTTGCGCAGAAATGTCTCCGGCCGGAACCTTTCCGCCTCAATCTCTCTTTTCCATTTTCCCCCTCTGCCTTCTCCGTATATCCTCTTCCCTTTTTCCTTTATAGCCAGATCGCAGTCAGGAAAGAACATGAGACGGCCTAAATGTTCCTGCGCCCCGGACGCAGAGGCTTCCAGCTCCTTTGCACTTCCATGACGGCCCTTTTCCAACGCCTCATGCAGACCCATGGCGGCCTTGGTCTCATCATGAATACGGCATGCCTGCTGGAGCATCACCGCTATGGACAGTAATACCATGGCCATAATCCATGCGGCCTCAACCGTAAGACTTCCCTTAAGCGTTTTTTCCCTCATAGGAACATCACCCCGATTCCTGCCGGGATCAGAAATGGAAGAAGAGGAATGCGCAGCCTCCCCCTGTCTGTTCCCTGTATAATCCCTTTAAATACTAAAACCATAGATAGTAAAAAGCAAATCCCCAAGCCGCCTGCCAGCAAAACCAGATTTTTCAATGCACCCAGATAAATGCCCGATATCAGAAAAAACCATCCATCCCCCTTTCCCACAGCCTCGTTTGTTATCCGGGATAAAAACAGCAATCCCGCTCCTACAGCCATGGCCATGGCTGTATCTATAATCTGGCCCGACACCAAGTACGAAGGTATCTGGTGTCCCGAATCCCGGTATATGATTGCCGCATCCAGCACAATATACATGCATCGCAGAACCGCGCCCGCGGCTGCGGACATCACAATCAGGCTGAGTTTTATTCTGTGATTCCTCATATCCTGCCAGGCTCCAATTGACAGCGTCATAAGAAATCCGCAGCGCAGCAATACTCCGGCTATGTCATGTCCTGCTGTTAATTGTTCCGTCAAATCCCCATTTAATATGCCCAACAAATAACACCCCCGTCTCCCACATCACTTTCCTCTGCAATAAGAACACTCCCCCAGATATTCCACCTGCGTCAATGGAACCTCCTGAACATACGCAATGATGGACCGGCAGCTTTTAGACACATGGTAGCTTGAACCATATGGCATGACATAAACCGTACCGCTGCTCCCCATACTACCGCTTCCCGTGCCCCCGCTTCCTGTGCCTCCGCTTCCCCCACCGCATGTCCCACAGGAAGAATACCTTCCTCCTGCCTCATTCCGCAGTTCCCCCACAGCCCCTAAATCCACTGCCTTTAAATCATTGTACAGATAGTGGCAGGTCCTTAAGCGGTGATAGCGGGTGGAGTTTTTTCCAATGTATACTATCTCATCTTCTTCTCCATTCCCATCCCTGTCACCATCCCCAAAACGTCCCCCATCTGCTCCATTCCACATTCTGCGGCTGCATACCTGTTCCACGGGAATGCTGCTGACTCCTAATACGGAAAAGGGAAGACGCATCCTATATCTCATCACGATATGGACCATCTCATCCTCCCCTATGTCCGTCCCCTCAAATGATACGGCTTTCCCCCCCCCCCTCTTTATTTCTCCCCGTAGAGGCT
>OAUK01001075.1_pt1 | contig 10083 bp, 7 predicted proteins | sample 1495131 | NCBI WGS metagenome assembly OAUK01 (sample SAMEA2580009, study PRJEB22360) | human gut metagenome | biome: human gut; feature: human-associated habitat; material: faeces | place: Denmark | collected 2008/2010 | reverse complement strand
TCCCGCATCTGCCCTTGCCGTCATCAGCCAGGAGTTATTGATGATCGCACTCACCGAGGCTAATACTCCCGCCAAAACATAAACCATCGCTCTTACTTTCATCTCGCGTATTCCCGCATATTTTGCCGCTTCCGGATTGGTCCCCATAAGGTAAACTCTGCGGCCGAATTTCATCTTGTAAACGAGAATAAAAATCAGAACCGATACCGGTATTACGACAAACAAAATCTGGTTTGGTATGCCAAATGTACTTTTCAGTGACAGTAAGGCAAAGCTATCCGGAAATCCACTGATAGGAATACCTCCTGTCAGATACAAAGCCAGCGAACTGTATATATACTGTGTCCCAAGCGTCGCGATCAACGCCGGCACTTTTGCCACCGCAACTAAAACCCCATTTACCGCACCAAATACCACGCCGCCCAGAAGAGTAATGAACGCCGCAATCGGAATATTTGCTCCGTTCATTACCGCAAGCCCGAATATGACTCCTGAAAGACTCATCGTAGAACCGATTGAAATATCAATTCCATCCCGTCCGCTTATCATAACAAGGGCTTCGCCTAATGACAAAAGAGTGAGTGTCGCTCCAAACTGTGTGACTTGCAAAAGGTTATTCATGTTAAAGAAATACGGACTGATACAAGATAAAATAATCATCTCTATCACTAACAGCAAAAGCAGAAATTTTGTCCTGCTTTTCGCTATGGAAAAGGCAAGTTTTTTCATACTGTTACCTCCTTTGCTTTCTTACCAGACTTCTGATTTCCTGTCACAGCGTCAAAAAGGACAGAAAGAACAATCAATGAGCCGATAAAGCAATTTTCAAGCAGAGACGGGATTCCCAGGATTACGATCCCGTTTTTCAAAAACGCGATAAATAACACTCCTGCCAGCGTGCCGATAACGCTCCCCCGTTTTCCGTTTCCCTTTGCTCCTGTACCTCCGATTGTTACCGCCGCAATGCAGGCAATCGGTAAATCTGAGCCGATCGTCATTTCCACGCTTCCCATTCTCGCGATATAGAGCATGGCTGCAAATGCCGCAATTCCTCCGGATATACAATAGGAAATAAGCTTGATCTTTTTCACATTGATTCCGCTTAAATTGGCAGACTGTGGATTACAGCCCGTTGCGTAGATGTACCTCCCGAATTTCCTGTACATCAGAAAATAGTAAAACAACGCATAGATGGCAATGATAAATAAAAGAAGCACCGGTATTCCAAATATCTTTGCCCTTGTGATAACCCCATATCCAGGATTTAAACCCGTCAGCCATTTCCCGCCAAGCAAAGCGAAGATTACTGCTTTCCATATATTCATTGTCGCAATCGTTACAATCATATCCGGAATATTGAATTTGGCTACCAGAAATCCGTTCAAAAATCCGACAGCAACACCAATTCCGATAGCTGCCGCGACAATCAGAAAAATATTCATCTCTGCCTGAAGCATATATCCAATCACAATGGCGATGACACCCATCACAGATCCTACCGACAAATCAATCCCACCCAGGAGCATTACTATGGTCATACCGATACTGACCATGGCAATCTCCGCATTATTCTGTATGACTCTTATCAGGTTATCGACCGTCAAAAAATTCGGTGCCAGAATACCAAACAGGATAATTTCCGCAAACAGGAGCAGAAATGTCACATACTCTCTGCGCCCCGGCTTTGGAACATATTTCTTCATCATATGTCATTCCCTCCGTTTATGAATTTTCCTCCGCCCCGCACCAGTCCATTACGATCGAGGCAATCATTTTCGTACATGTGAGAAGTTCTTCTATTTCAATAAACTCATCCGCCTGATGCGCAAGTCTCGGGTCTCCCGGCCCGATATTCAGCGTAGGTATACCGACATTACAGAACCACCCCATATCTGTATGACAGCAGATTCCTTCTACGACAGAATCCGGATTGACCTTTCTTGCGCTGTCCCTTACTGTCTTGAAAAACGGCTGGTCATCCAGTGTTTCTCCACAGTCTGCGTCAATCAGCCATTCCACTTTTGGCTGATTATCTGTAAGCCATGCGTCTGTAAGGGCCACATGCTTCACAAACTCTTCTATTTCCTTTTTTACCTTTGAGCCAAGTCCGTTTTCATCCTTCTCCGACGGAAGATACTGCGCGTTGAATGTAAGCTCTGCCCGGTTCGCAAATGTCGTCGGATATTCTCCTGCCTGAAACTGTGCGATATGGATCTGACATGGTATGGGCAGATACTTATGCTCTTTTGCCACGCTCCATTCTTTATTCAGCCTTCTAAACTGTTCCAAATAAAGCGACGCTTTATCGATGGCATCAACCGCTCCGCCTGTCCTGAAATCTCCCTGCTTCAGTTCAATATGTCCCGCTCTTCCTTCAATCGTCAGTTTTCCCCATAGAATCCCTCTGCAAAGCGGCGCTATTTTCAGATGTGTCGGTTCCGTAATCAGACAGCCGTCCGCACGGTATCCTTCCGCTACCAGGGCAAGTGTTCCCATTCCTCCCGCTTCTTCATCCACAACGGTTCCGATTCTTATATCCCCCTTTAATTTCATTCCACTTTCCTGAATCGCTTTTACTGCACAGGTCATGGCGGCAATACCGCCTTTCATATCTACCGCACCTCTTCCGTAAAGCCGGTTCCCTATGATTTTTCCGCCAAATGGATCTTGTGTCCACTTACTGCCCCGCTGTACCACGTCAATATGCCCTGAAAGCATTATGGAACGTCCTCCGCCTGTTCCTTTTAATTCCGCATACAGATTCGGTCTGTCCTCAAATGTATGGTCAGCATAGTACCCTGGCTTTCCCTCATAGGAAGCAAGCTTCTTCGCATCCGGATATGTATACTCTGTCGTCATTCCCATATCCTTTAGATAAGCCTCCAGAACTCTCTGTGCATCTCCTTCTTTCATATATATGGTTTCTTCATCAAAATACGGATTGACGCTTGGCGCCTGTATCAGTTTCTGCAAAAGTCCTGTGACTTCCTCCCTGTTTTCCTCAATCCATTTGTAAATCTTTTCTTTTGCCGTCATAGATATCCTCCTCTTCTTACCGGTTTTCATTTAAGTTCAGCGCATTCTTTAAAATCGCTTCTTCCGTTACCGTCTTCCTGTCAAACCGGGCCGTTATCTTTCCCTTGTAAAGCGTAATAATATTGTCGCTTAATTCCATTACTTCCGGAAGGTCGGATGAAATCACGATAACTGCAACACCGTCCTTTGCCAATTCCATAATATACCGGTGTATTTCCGTTTTTGTCATAACATCGATTCCTCTTGTCGGCTCATCCAGTATCAAAACTTTCGGCTTTTGAAGAAGCCATCTGCAAAACAGCACTTTCTGCTGTCCTCCTCCGCTTAAGCTGTTGACACTGATTTCCTGGTTCGGCGTCTTGATGCTGTATTTTTCTATATTCTCCTGTACTACCTGTTTTTCTTTCTTTTTGTGGATCATACCGCTTTTTCCGGAAAGGCTGTCCAGAAAGGCGACGCTCATATTATCCCTGACCGAATGAATATCAAAAAGCCCCTGTGCGCCTCTGTCCTCCGGTACATAAAAAATCCGTCTTTCTACTGCCTGATTAATATTGATCCTGCTTATATCCTCTCCTTCAAAAAATATCTGTCCACTTTCCGCATTGGTTTCTCCGAAAATGGCTCTTGCTATCTCTGAGCGTCCTGCTCCTACCAGACCGTACATTCCAAGTATCTGCCCCGGTCTTACATCAAAACTCACGTCTTTATATACCGGTTTCAAGGAAAGATGTTTCACCTCCAGAATCGGCTTTTCACTCTGTTTTCTCTCCTTATAAACACTCATGTTGATTTTTCGTCCCGACATTGCCGTAATAATCGTTTCCTCAGAAATCTCTTTCGGTGAAAGCGTGCCGGTAAGACAACCATCCCGCAAAACAATAATATTATCTGAAATCCGGAGGATCTCCGGTATTCTATGACTGATATACATGATGCTGACGCCCTTATTCTTTAAGTCCGCAATAATCTCAAACAACTTTTCCGATTCATTATGGCTTAGAATCGAAGTCGGTTCGTCCAGAATCAATACCTTACATTTTTTATAGATTCCACGTGCAATCAGTACAAGCTGTTGGTTCCCGATGGAAAGTTCACTCATGGTAAGATGCAGAATCTTTCCGTCAAGTCCGACGAGCCGAAGCGCTTCTACCGCCTCGTCATACATTTTCGTCCACTGAATCGTTCCTCCTCTACTTACCGTTTCATTTCCCATAAAAATGTTTTCCAGAACCGACATATCAGCAAAAATATTCGGCTCCTGATACACAATGGAAATCCCTGTCTTTACCGCATCCAGAGGCGAATGAAGGGAAAGCTCTTCTCCCTGGAAATAAATTTTTCCTTCATCGTTTTTCAGTGCTCCGGCTACAATTTTCATCAGGGTTGACTTACCAGCCCCGTTTTCTCCGATTACAGACAGCACTTCTCCTTTTTGCAGCTCAAAACTGACATTCTGAAGTGCTTTTACCCCTCCAAAGGATTTGCTTATCGATTCGGCTTTTAATAGGATTTCTTTTTCCACGCCTTTCATCCCCTTTCAGAAATCAGAAAAGGAAGTATATTCCCGGTTCAAACAGCCGAATATACTTCCCCTTCATCCCACTTATATTGAAACCTTAGAAATCGTAATCATTTACATTATCCTTATTAATAATCAATGGTTCTCCTAAAAGGAGTGTTTTTGTCTCTTCATCCCAGGTCACTGGATTATCAATGCCTTCGATTTCATTCACTTCTTCAAATTCTTTTCCTTCTACAACCTGAACTCCTGCCCACACGTCAAGATATCCAAGCGCTTCCGCATCCCACATGATCGATTCTTCCATCACGCCTGAATCGATAAATGGTTTTACCGTTTCCGGAGAACCGTATCCGATCACAGCTACCTCCCCCGCTTTTCCTTCCTGTTCTACCGCCTGTGCCACTCCCGGAATCGTGGAGGACGCAACCGCAACCAGTCCCTTCAAATCCGAATATCTTGTCATGAGTTCCTGCGCCTGTTTCAGAGCCTGCTCGCTGCTTCCGCCTTGCGTATACCGGATATCCACAATTTCAATATCCGGATATTTTTCTTCCTGCTGTTTTTCTATCCAGGAAATCCATGAATTCAGATTTGTTGCTGTGGATTCTCCTGATACAATGCCGATTTTTCCTTTCTCTCCTATCTGTTCTGCCAGTCTGTCCATCAGCGTTCTTCCTAAATCTTCGTCAGAGGCTTGCGCGACATAAAATTCTCTTGTACTGTCTGGAGCATCAGAGTCGGAAGTATACACGTGGATTCCTGCTTCCTGCGCCTTCTCAATGTACGGATTTGTAGATGAACTGTCAAGAACGGACAGGGAAATCGCATCCACGCCCTGTTTAATCAGGCTGTCCATAATTTTTACCTGTTCCGCCGCGTTCGCCTGTGTTGCGCCGGTATATAAGTAGTCTACGCCCAAATCCGCCGCCGCTCTTTCTCCACCTTTTTCCATTGCAGAGAAATACGGGATCCCGACTAGCTGAGGGATAAAGGCGATTTTGGTTTTTCCGCTGTCTTTTCCGGATTCTGTCTTTTCTCCGCCTTTATTTTCTCCCGAATCCGTTCCTCCTGTTTGGCACCCTGCCAGAAGCCCGAACGTCATCGCTGCTGTAAGCAAAACTGCCGTAAGTGTCCCTGCCTTTTTTCTCATAAATTGTTCCTCCTCTTTTTGTCCTGTAAGATTCATTGGTAAAACGTTTTTCCAATTTTGTTAATTTGATTATATACCCCACTAACATTTATTTCAATCGTCACATTTTTACTAAATTCTAAAATAATTTTCATCATATTCTCTAATTCTTTTTTATTTTATCGTCATTTTGCATAATATCCTTTTGTTTTTTTGTTACTTTTTATATTTAGTAAATCGTTTTATTAAAGTTATCTTCTTTATTTCCAATAGACAATAAAAAACGCAGCAGTTTTAATACTATTGCATTAAAACCACTACGTTTTTCATATTGTATCATTTTTATATTTCTATCTCTTTTCTACGGAAAAGAACGTTTCTTCCTCCAGAAACCGCTTCACGACCCAGTTAAAGATTTGTGGTCGTTTTGCGGCAAGAAAATGATCTCCTTTCAGACAAACAAATGTGGCTCCGGGAATCTGATCCGCCATAAAACGGGAATGACGGTCCCGGAGTTCCAACTATTACCAGCGTCCTTGATCGGATCTTCCGAAGATCTGACGGCCGGATATAGGGATCTTTTATCATCAGACGCAAGAGCTCCTGCCGCCGCTTTCCTCTTCCACAAAACCTCGTAACAAGAGACAGGAGGCCGTATTCCATCCAGACCGGAAAGACCGCCCAAAGCTTCATCCCGGCAGGATACAGATTGGCTCCATTCAGGATCAAATTTTCAACTTTCTCAGGAAACCGTATCGCAAAAATGATTGCAATGTTGCCGCCATCACTGAAACCTATGATATCTGCCTTATGGATCCCTTTTTCTTTCAGGAAAACGGCAAGATCCTCCGCAAACTGCCGGATCGTAAAAGGCTTTGTCCCTCTTTTCGTTTTTCCGTGTCCTCTGGTATCCACCGCCAGTACTCTGCGGCTACGGGAAAAAAAGCGGATCTGATGCTTGAAATACCGGCTGTCCTCCCCGTTTCCATGCAAAAGAATCAACGGCTTCCCGCTTCCCTTCTCGATATAATGCAGATGAATATCATGCATATTGACCGCTCCTTTTCTGAACCCCTACTGAAACAACACAGTTGCCCGTTTCATCCGCTCCACTACAGGAACATCAAACGGACATCTGACTTCGCATCCTCCACAAGCGATACAGTCTTTTGCGCCGGCCGAAAGACTTTCGTAATGCGCCTTGATTGTGGATGGCACCTCTTCCTGCATCGTAGCCAAATCATACAGCTTGTTGACCATCGCGACATCGATCCCAGCCGGACATGGCGCACAGTGCCCACAGTAAGTACACTGACCTGTATAAGCATGATGCGGTGCATGTGCCAGCACGCTTGCATAGTCCTTTTCTTTCGACGTAGCTGTCTCGTAAGCCACCGCCTGCGTCACATGCTCCGTACTGTCATATCCTGCCAATATGCTTGCCACTCCAGGTCTTGTGAGTGCATAATGGATGCACTGAACCGGGGTCAGGGCGACACCAAACGGGGAGGTCTGCGGTGAGAACAGACGTCCTCCTGCATAACCTTTCATAACTGTAATCCCAATCCCACGCTGCTCGCAGACCTGGTAGAGTTCTGCCCGCTCCGGATCAATTCCGTTTAGATCTTCCGCGTAAGAATCGGCAAAATAGGTGTTCAGGTCTTCACTTGCAGGAAGCAAATCAAAGGCCGGATTGATGCTGAAAAGAATTATCTCCACAACGCCGCTTAAAGCCGCAAGCTTTGCCACTTTCGGATTGTGTGTGCTCATTCCGATATGGTGAATGATCCCCTGCTTCTTTTTCTCTTTCACGTAAGCAAGGAATTCTCCCTCCATAATTTTGTGGAATTCCGTCTCCTCATCCACAAAGTGGATCATGCCAAGATCTATATAGTCCGTTCCGAGGCGTGTCAGCAGATCCGAGAAAGCCTCCTCCACCTTCGCAAGATCCCGCGTGCGGACATACTGACCATTCTGCCAGGTAGAGCCGATATGCCCCTGGATGATCCAGCGCTCTCTTTTGCCTCGAATGGCTTTTCCAATATTCGTACGCACGTTTGGCTCGGACATCCAGCAGTCCAAAATATTGATCCCATAACTTTCACAACAGTCGATTATCTCTTTGACTTCTTTCTCGTTATGACGCTCTAGCCACTCCGCGCCCAGGCCGATCTCGCTGACCTCAAGCCCGGTAGTCCCTAATTTCCTATATTTCATCATCTTGGCCCTCCATATTCCTATCTTTCTTCGTTTCCCATCCGGTAGATCCGTTCCTCAAAACTGCCTCCCCCTCTCTATCCCAACAAAGTCCGTACCATACCTGCGTCAAATACGACAGATTTTACATGTTCTCCCTCGATCCGGTATAAAGCGTTCGCTGCAAGGTGCTCTGCCGCCTGCTCCAGATCCCGGATTCCACTTGTATTACGGTGCAGATCGATAACAGCCTCCAGCCCATCGTCTGTCAGAGTACATTCTTCTTTTTCCATTCCAATGCGCTTCAATACTTTCGGAAGGGCATACTGGGAGAAAATCACCTTTTTCTCCTCCGGCGCATAATCCGGAAGCTCAATCACCGCAAAACGGGACATCAGCGGGGCACTAATCTGAGCCTTGTCGTTCGCTGTCGCAATCGGATAAACTCCAACCGTCGGGATCATACATTCTATGTAATTATCCGTGAATCCAAGATTATCTAATAAAGTCAAGAGGACATCTGCCGGATTCCCATTCCCCTTTCCAGATGCTGCCTTGTCAAGCTCATTGATAATAAACACCAGATTTGATTCTCCTGCCATGGAAAAAGCATCCATGATAATACCCGGCTTCGCATTGGCATAGATTCTGGAACTTCCTGTAAGCTGTTCCGGGTCATTGATGGAACTCATGTCCAGTGTTGTCCACGGCAGTTTCAAAATCCGTGCCACCGCATAGGCAATCTGTGATTTTCCGGTTCCCGCAGGACCCACCAACAGAAGCCCATAAGCCGGGAGGGTATGAGTCCGATTGATCTGGATGATCGTCTCGATAATTCTCTGCTTGACCTGCTCCATCCCGTAGAGCTCTTCATCAAGAATTTTTCTGGCCTCCTTTGGATCAATCGCCTGAAAATAATTTCCTTTCCATTGAATATTCATCATTATGGAGAGCGCTCTCTGTGCGTGCCGCCGCTCCTCCGCGGACACTTCATGAGACTTTGCTACAGCCAAATTTCTTCTGGCCCAGAGACGGATATTATCCGGCAGTGTCCTTCCTGCGCAAGTCATAAAATCCGTAATACTCTGGATACTGGTAAGTTTCATACTGTCCCCGGTCTCCTCTTCCTCTTCATCCGGGACTTCCCCGGACGGCGCATCGCTTGTCAACAGCCGCTCGATCATAAACTGTAAAAATCCATCCTCAGCAGAAAGTTTGGAGCCTCCCCCAAAAGCAATCTCCCGGATTTTATAAACCGCATAGCCGTTTTCTGTGTCTGCGCCGGAGAGGCGGACATTGATATGGTTTTCACCCATCCATTTTAAGAGACTTATAAACCGGGCGTCAATCTGCAATATATCAACGCTTTTTGTTCCTTCTTCTTCCTTCCACTCAAAGGCGGTACCACGAACCGGATTGGTAAAACTCCCACTGGAATGGTGTTGTAATAATCCCTTACGATTATCAAGAAGAAGTATCGGATCTTCCAAAGAAGCTTCGTGCTTATTGGAATAAAATACGGTATACGTACACTCCGGATCTTTTTCTGCTTCCGGTGTGTGATTAAAATCAAAAACTGGCATTGTCTGCACTCCTATCTCGTCGTCCATTTTCTTTAGTTTACCACAAAACGTACCCGGATACAATCTGCTGAAATACTGCTTGACAGATGAGGTCTGACCAGTACTATAATATAGAAATCATAAAACAAAGGAGGTCGCACTATGACGGAAAAAGAACTGATGCTGTCAGAACATTTATATATCGCAGACGATGAAGAGCTTGCCAGAGATCATCAGAACGCAAGGCGCCTGACCCGCCTGATCAATACTCTCACGGAAGAAGATGCCAAAGAACAGAGGGCGCTCTACCGCCAGTTATTCGGCCATGTAGGTGAACGCTTCTGGGTGGAACCGCCTTTCCGGACGGATTACGGATGCCATACCTACATCGGGGAAGATTTCTACGCCAACTATGACTGTATCTTCATCGACGTAGCGGAGATTCATATCGGAAACAATGTCATGTTTGGTCCACGGGTCTGCATCTTCACCGCCGGCCATCCCATTGATCCGGTGATCCGTAACAGTAAGTTAGAATATGGAAAGGAAGTTCACATTGGGGACAATGTCTGGATCGGCGGCAACACAGTCATCAACCCCGGTGTCACCATCGGAAACAATGTCGTGATTGGATC
>OAUK01001074.1_pt1 | contig 10099 bp, 6 predicted proteins | sample 1495131 | NCBI WGS metagenome assembly OAUK01 (sample SAMEA2580009, study PRJEB22360) | human gut metagenome | biome: human gut; feature: human-associated habitat; material: faeces | place: Denmark | collected 2008/2010 | reverse complement strand
CTGGACTACCAACAGATTGTTTTTCGTGGGACAGATGATAGTGTTATTGGCTGGAAGGAGGATTTTCAGCTGACCTACAGTCGGGAAATTCCAGCCCATCGCTCAGCTATTGCCTTTCTGTCTGAGCACTTGCCAAAACTCAGTGGCCATATCGCTGTTTCTGGACATTCCAAGGGTGGTAATCTTGCCCTCTATGCGGCTGTTCAAGGCTCGACTGCTCTACGTGAGCAAATAGCAGAGCTTTTGCTCCTAGATTCCCCAGGTTTGATGAAGTCCCTCTTAGAGAAGCCTTCTTACCAAGAGTTAAAAGCCAGGATGACAGTTATTAGACCTCAAGATTCTGTTGTGGGGGTTATGCTCTATTGGGATAGGCCTGCCCAGCTAGTCGCAGCAGAAGGCATTGGATTTGCTCAACATAACGCCTTGACTTGGGAGGTTGATTTAGTGGCAAATGATTTTGTTTATGAGAACCAGCCAACAGAGTTGAGTCAACGTTTGGAAGAAACCTTCCAAGAGTGGATTGAGACCTTGCCCAATCAACAACTCAAGCAAGTCTGTGATTTGTTCTTTGATACCATTCTTGATTCTGGAATTGAGAGTCTAGACGATATTAGTATCAAAACTCTCCCTAAGCTAGGTCAACTGTTGCAAGAATTTGGCAATCTTACTGACCAACAAAAAAAGGTTCTTCAAGACGGTTTCAACCAATTACTCTCGATATTTTGGAAGTCAGGGGACAAGAAATCTAGCCTGCCCAAGCTTGAACTTCCTGATTTTATCAAGAAGTTGGGTGAATTGACAAATAACGATTAGGGGCAGCTGGACTATAGGAGTGGAGGATATCATGCCTAAAAACGTACTTATTACAGGAGCAACATCAGGAATTGGCGAAGCAACGGCGCGTGCCTTTGCTAAAGAGGGAGAAAATCTTATCCTAACAGGTCGCCGTGTGGAGCGTCTTCAAGCCTTGAAAGAAGAGCTCCAAGCAACCTATCCCAATCAAAAAGTTTGGACTTTTGCACTGGATGTTACCGATATGGACATGGTCAAGGATGTTTGCCAAGCCATTCTCAAAAGTGTGGGGCAAGTCCATGTTTTAGTCAATAATGCAGGCCTGGCACTAGGCCTAACAGCTTATCAAGACTATGAAGAGTGGGATCTGCTGACCATGCTCGACACCAATGTCAAGGGCTTGATGATGGTGACACGTCAGATTTTGCCAAGCATGGTTGCCGCCAATGAGGGCCATATCATCAATATGGGCTCTACGGCGGGCATCTATGCCTATGCAGGTGCAGCTGTGTATTCAGCTACCAAGGCCGCAGTGAAAACTTTCAGCGATGGTTTGCGTATTGATACCATTGCCACAGATATCAAGGTGACAACCATTCAGCCCGGTATCGTTGAGACCGACTTTTCACAAGTTCGCTTTCACGGTGACAAGGACAAGGCAGCCAAGGTTTATCAAGGTTTGGAAGCCCTCCAAGCCCAAGATATTGCGGATGCTGTCCTCTACGTTACCAAGCAACCACGACGCGTCCAGGTTTCAGACATGACCATCATGGCTAACCAACAAGCCACAGGGTTTACGATTTATAGGGGAGAAGACTAGGAGAAGCTTATGAAGAATCACACTAATCCAGCCATCGGCAGTAGCTGGGAAGACTTGCAAACAAAACTCTTTAGCAAGGAAGAGATTGAAGCCAGTTACCAAAGAGTGGAAAAACTCATTCAGGAAAAAATGGGTAAATAAATGATAAAAACATGACCTTCGGGCCGTGTTTTTTTGTTTGAATTTTCCCAAAACTATGAAAGAAACCGTGAAAATGCTATAATGTAAGGGATTACGACAGTATTGAGGTAACAAAATGAAGGAATTAATGAATAGAATCAATCAATTTAGAGATGAACGTGATTGGAGAAAGTTTCATAATGAAAAGGATTTAGCTATCTCTATATCATTGGAAGCAAGTGAACTCCTAGAGTTGTTTCAATGGAAAAAATCAGAAGAAGTAGTTGAAAAGTCACTACAAGAAATTAGAGAAGAGCTTGCGGATGTTTTTATTTATTCTTTTATGATGGCAGATAACTTGAACCTGGATGTAGAAGAAATTATAAAAAGTAAACTTGATTTGAACGAACAGAAATATCCTGTTGAGAAAAGTCGAGGAAGTAATAAAAAGTATAATGAGTTGTAGTGGTGGAAGATGGACATAGAATTATATTTTGAAGATAAAAGCTTTATTGAGCAGAATTTCGAATTGAAAGAATTTAATCTAATTTCAACGAGTTACATTAAAGATTATCCAATATTATATATTTTGTATAGGGATAAATCCGAAGCTTATATTGGTCAGACGACGAATGCAAGAAATCGTATGAAGAACCACTTAAAGAATCCAGTTAGACGAAAACTTAAGAGGGTTCTATTAATAGGGCATGATAAATTTAATCAGTCTGCAACATATAACATTGAGACTAATCTAATTAACTATTTTTTGGCAGATGGAATTTTTAAATTACAAAATAAAAGTCAAGTTTCTTCTAATCAGGTAATTCATAACTACTATCAGAAGCAATATTATAATGAAGAGGTCTTTCAAAAACTTTGGGACAAGTTAAGGCAAAAAGGTCTCGCTAGGAATAGCAGTGATGTTATTCAAAATAAAGATGTGTATAAACTTTCACCTTTTCATCAATTATCAGATAGTCAATATGGAGTTAAAGAACAAATCATTGATTATTGTCGTAGAAATTTGAAAAAACTAAAAGAAGGTGAACACAAAGTTTTCTTAGTTAAAGGAGAGGCTGGTACAGGAAAGAGTGTTGTATTGTCTTCTCTATATAACGATCTTTGTAATTTATCAAGTGATAAAGATGAAGGAGATAAAGAGTCAGGATTATATAAAACAGTTAATCGTTTATTGGTGAATCATTCGGAGGTTTTAAAAACCTATCAAACTATGTCCAAAAGTTTGCCTAATATGAAGAAAAAAGACATTATGAAACCAACATCCTTCATTAATAGTGTTGATAAGGAGAAAATTACCAAGAGTGATATAACATTAGTAGATGAGGCCCATTTACTTTTAACTAGTAGAGATGCGTATAACGGGTTTCATTATGAAAATCAGTTAGAAGAAATTATTAAACGATCAAAGATTACTATTGTTATTTTCGATCCTAAGCAGGTTTTAAAATTGAAATCCTATTGGGATGAACAGACAATGGATAGCATTATGTCTAAATATGATACTGAAACTCTATACTTAAAGGAACAGTTTCGAATGAATGCTTCAGATGAAATTATTGAATGGATTGATAATTTTGTTGAAAAGACAATACTACCCTTGCCTAAACCAACAGAAACTTTTGATTTTCAAATTTGTAAGTCTTCTCAAGAACTTTTTGATAAAATTACAGAGTTAAATAAAAAAGATAACTTATCTCGCTTGGTAGCTACATTTGATTTTACTCATAAGAAAGATGGAGAAGAGTACTACGTAGATGAAGAGGGAATTAATTTACCTTGGAATCTTGCGACTAAAGGTGTTTGGGCTGAAGATCCTGAGACGTTAAAACAAGTTGGGTCAATTTATACTGTTCAAGGATTTGACCTAAATAATGTAGGTGTTATTCTTGGTCCATCTGTTAGTCTTGATGAGGAAACAAACTCCATAAAAATTTTACAACATAAATACAAGGATAAAGGAGCCTTTCAAATTCCGCAAGAATTTGAAAAGAATTTTTCTAAAGAAAATGCAGATTCATACAAAGAAGAAATAGTATTAAATTCAATCAATATTCTTATGAAAAGAGCTATAAAAGGCTTATATATATATGCTATTGATAGTAAACTTAACGACTATTTACTGAAATTGAAAAGAGATATGAAATTATAAAATTCACATGCTTCACCGTCTTCATGGAACGACCAAAGAAGCAGATGAAGAACTCAAGGAATTTGTCGAAGCATTTAAGGGGTAATTGCATCTTTCATTTGCTTTTTCCGAATAATAGAAGTAGAGGGGTCAACCCTCTATTTTTTCTTAAGGAGAGGTAAATGGAAAAAAGACACAAGCATGTCTCACCGACCTTGGATATCATGGCTAAGAAGATTTTTAGCCTACCTGAGGTGACGGTTGCTTTTATTAGAGATATTTTGGATTTGGATGTTGTGGATGCTCAGATTTTGGAGGGGACACAGCTTCATAAAAAGGACTTTGAGGGGGATGAGCTCTTTTCAACCTCGGTGGATGTTCGGGCTAAGTTGAATGATGGAACCGAAGTCATTATTGAGATTCAGGTGCGTAAGCAGCATTATTTTCTCAATCGTTTTCATTATTATTTGGCTAACCAGCTGGTGGAAAATGTGCAACAATTGCGCCAACAAGGACAGACGCATAAGATGTACGAGCAGATGGAGCCAGTCTATGGCATAGCTATCTTGGAGAAGACCTTGTTGCCAGATGAGGAGTCCCCGATTAATACTTATTTGATGGCCAATAGTCGGACGGGCAAGCCTTTGTATTCTTTCTATAAGGATGGGAAACGGCAAAACCTTCTTCAGATTGCCTTTTTAGAGTTGGATAAGTATAATAAAGGTAAACATATTACGGATGAAGGGCGGCAGTGGCTAGAGTTTTTTGGAAATCTCCCATTTTCTAAGGAACCTAGTCAAGCGGTCACGCATGCCGATTCATTACTGGATTCATCCAGCTGGACACAGGAGGAAAAGGCGATGATTGATGAACGCATACGTATTCAAGAAAATTATGACATGACTATGGAAACAGCTATTGATGAAGCACGTGAAGAAGGCTTGGAGCAAGGGTTGGAACGAGGCCGTCATGAGGGACAATTAGAACTGATTCGTAAGATGTTGTCAAAAGGTCTGTCGTTAGAGGTAGTATCAGATGTGACTGGTTTATCGGTTGAAGAATTAGAGACATTGTTATCGTAGAATCAGTTAGGAATAAACATTTATTTGAACAGTCAGAGGCAGTTTTTGTCTCTGTTTTTATTTTTAGTCGTTTAACATTTGTAATACTAAAACATTCGGAAAATAATACTTTGAAAGATAAAATTAAAAAAACTGTCAAACGTTTGACAGAAATCTGAGAAAATAGATTTAAAACAATTTAATTGTTTCAGCCGATAAATCTTGCTAAATAAGCCTTTATGGAAATTTAGAGTTTTCTCTTTCTTACACGTGAAAGAAATTACTTTTTTGTGCGACATTTTTAGACTATAATTTAGAAATGAATGACTGAACTTTCTAATATGACAATTTTGTTAAGGCCTTGTTAAACTGGATTACTTAGCCTTTTATTTTGTTTTCTCATCCCTTATAATTTACTTTGGTTTGTTTTTAATAAGAAAAACAACAGCATTATTAACAATTTTCAATATAAGGAAATCTTTTTTTCTTTCAAAGGATGGCTTGGTCCTAAGATAGAGAGATTGTGAGAAAAAGTATCAGGAGAATAGACTTGTTTAAAGAAAGAGAAACGAAACCAAAGTACAGTATCTGTAAATATTCCATTGGGGCAGCATCAGCCTTGATTGGGTTCATGGCTCTTGCCAATGGGCAAGCAGCTCAGGCTGATGAGGCACAATCGATTAGTGAGTTGACTGATGCCTCAAATCAGGCACAGACACCTCAAACAGCCTCAACGGCCCAATTGGCGACTTCAGAGCCAGCGTCAGCAGAGACAGTGCAAGCGTTGCAACCTGCCAATATTGCTCCAGTTCAACCTCAGGTAACAACTGTTCAAGCAGCTGAACAGACTCCGACCATTGATCAATTGGTTGAGGCAAGCAACCCACAAACTCAAGAAACTTCAGCAAACGTTTTAACCAATGCGACTGATGATCAAACTCAAGGCAAGGAGTATAGCACAGATACCTACGGTGCCAAAATGCCTTACACGACTCATGAAGCAGAAAATGCGACTCTTGAAAATGGAGCTTCAATCCAACAGTCAAAAGACATGGAATCTACGGCTGTAGAAGCGACTAACCAAACTTATATCGAGCTTCCTAAAAAAGATGCAGCAGTTACTTTCAATGTCACCGAGCCAGCCAATGCTTTGAATGTGCGTTATACAATACCTGATGGTGCATCAGGTCAGTTGGATGTGCAGGTTAATGGTTCAAGCGTTGGTAATCTTGATTTGTCATCTCATTCAGCATGGCAGTACCTTAAAGGTGACCATGAGTATGATCAAGCCATTGACGGATCAAGTGCACGTTTCCGTTTTGATGAGACACGTCTTCTCCTCAAGGACATCCAATTGAAATCTGGTGATAAGATTTCTTTGGTTAAGAAGAAAGATGACAATGTCCCTTATGGTATTGATTTTATTGAGCTAGAACAGGCTCCAGCGCCAGTTGCCCAAGGCGAAAATAGCATCAGTATTGTGGATAAGGGTGCATCTGCCAATGATGATAGTGATGACACAGCTGCCCTACTTGCAGCTGTTGAAGAAGCTAAAGCCAGCGGAAAATCTGTCTATATTCCAGAGGGACGTTTCAATTTTGACAAACAAGTTAATATCGAAGCTGATAATCTAAAAATTTCAGGTGCTGGTGTCTGGCATACACAACTCCACTTCACAAGTGACAAACGCTATGGTGGTGGGATTGTCTTCGGTCATAATAGTAATGGTATTGAGTTGAGCAATCTTTATATGGATTCCAACTTGACCTCTCGTTATAACGAGGACGCACAGTACAAGGCTATTTCTGGAACACTTGGTAAGGATTCGAAAATTCATGATATCTGGGTTCAGCATTTTGAAGTTGGTATGTGGATTGGAGACTATGACCAAACGGGAAATATGAAGTATACGGATGGTCTTGTTATTGAAAACGCTCGTATCCGTAATAACTTGGCTGATGGTATTAACTTTGCTCAAGGAACCAAAAATTCAACAGTTAAAAACTCTAATATCCGTGGGAATGGTGATGATGGTTTGGCTATCTGGTCAAGTATTTCAGATGGGACAAATGCAGCAGCCGAGGAAAATAATAAATTCCTCAACAACACCATTGAATCAGGCTGGCGTGCGGCTGGTATCGGTATTTTTGGTGGTAAGGGGCATGAAATTTCAGGAAACCTCATCAAGGACGTCTTTGCTGGAGCAGGTATCCGTGTAAACACAGTCTTTGCAGGCCACAATTTTGACCTCAATGATTCTGGAATTAAGATTCATGACAATACCATTCTACGTTCAGGGACAACTAATGACCTCTATAACCTCCATCGTGGTGCCATTGATTTCCAACAAGTTCGTGGAACAATCAAGAATGTTGATATCTACGATAATAAGCTATTGAATACCTTGGCTGATCCAATGATTACCAAAAACTTTGAGATGGGTGACAATGGTAATGGAGAAATCCGTTTATCAAATAATACGATTGACGATAAGGCGACGATTGTTGGAGCTGTTTCAACAGTTTCTCCAACAAAGCCTGAGCCAAAGCCAGTCAATAATCCAGTCTCTGAGACTTCAGCATCAGAAACAGCAAAGAGTGAAGCAGGTTCAACTACTCCAGTTTCTGAAGCATCAGCTAGTGAAGTGGTCTCTGAGACTTCAGCATCAGAAACACCGAAGAGTGAAGCAGATTCAAGTACTCCAGTTTCCGAAGCATCAGCTAGTGAAGTGGTCTCTGAGACTTCAGCATCAGAAACACCAAAGAGTGAAGCAGGATCAAGCACCGCAGTTTCCGAAGCATCCAATAGTGAAGTAGTATCCGAAACTTCAGCATCAGAAACAGCAAAGAGTGAAGCAGGATCAACAGCTCCAGTCTCCGAAGCTTCCAGCAGTGAAGTAGTATCCGAGACTTCAGCATCAGAAACACCGAAGAGTGAAGCAGGTTCAACTACCCCAGTTTCTGAAGCATCCAATAGTGAAGTAGTTTCTGAGACTTCAGCATCAGAAACACCAAATAGTGAATCAGGATTAAGCACCCCAGTTCCCGAAGTATCTAATAGTGAAGTAGTTTCCGAAATGCCAAAGAGTGAAGCCAGCTCGACTGCTCCAGTCTCTGAGTCACCAAAGAGTGAGGAAACACCAGTAGCTTCATCTACCAGTCAGGTTGACGTAGTAATTACTTCTGACAGCCCAGAGAAATCTCCAACTTCAGAAAGTACACAAAAGGATCCGATAAGCGAGGTTTCTTCAGAAGTTATTGAAAAAGGTTCAACAAATCAGGTTGACGTCAAAGTTTCCGAAGCACCAACAACAGCAAGTACATCTGAAGTTGTCAGCATTTCGCCAAATAGTCAGGTTGCTTATAACAATGACCTAAAAACCCCTATAACAAGCAGTCAGCTCGCCTCAGAAGCTATTCGCTTTAATTCTCTGTTGAATGAGAAATCTGTGGATGTGATTGCAAGTAAAGTCATGGCGGTTATGGCATCTGAAACATTAGCCTCAGAAGCGACATCACTTACAAGCTCTGAAGGTGTAGCCAAAGAGATTAGCAATGATTTGTCAGAATTGGCGGAAAGCAAGAAGGATGAGACACCTAAGAATGTCGCCCGTATTGATAAAGCAACTGAGGCAAACCAGGTTGCTAAGGGTTCTGAAAGTCAAGCTAGCACTTCAAAAGAAAAAGGTAAGTCTAATACGACAACGGTCTTCCTTCTTGTCGGAGTTGCTGCAGCACTAAGTATATCTACAGTTTACCTTACAAAACAAGGTAAAAAAGCAGGTAAATAATAGGTAAGAAGCATCCAAGAAAATGGATGTTTCTTGTTTTTTTAAGCAAGTTCTAAGATGGCTAATATCATTATTCTTTATTTTTAATCATCCACTTTGATTTGGTCCTGTATAATTAAAGTGATAAAAAATTAAGGAGTTAGGATAATGAAAGAAAAAAGAAATAGTAGGATTCGTTTATTTGCTCTTCTTGTTTTAGTATTTACTTTAGGATTCGGATTTTCAGTTGATTCTAGCAAACAATCTTTGGCTGTGAGCTCTCAAGTGGTTCAAGCGGATGAGAACAACGGTATATTAGCTTTTAATGGTCAAAAGCAGTTTGTCATGGAGGAAAAGGACCAGTTAGGACGTGCCCACAGCGCTCATATACAGTTACAAGATAAGGACGAGCCGAAGAATAAGCGTCCCGGTAAAATAAAATATGATCCTGTAGGATGGCATAACTATAAGTTTTATTATGGTGATGGTAAATCAAAATCTTGGTTAATGAATCGAGGACATTTGATTGGCTATCAGTTTTCTGGTGTCAATGACGAGGGCAAGAATTTAGTACCTATGACTGCCTGGTTGAACTCTGGAAATTATAAAGGAACCGATGAAGGTAATCAGTCAGGCATGCTTTATTACGAGAATCGTTTGGATAACTGGCTGGCACTCCACCCTAACTATTGGTTAGATTATAAGGTAACAGCTATCTACAGTGGAGACGAGTTGTTGCCTCGTCAAGTGGAACTTCAGTATGTTGGTATCGATAGTTCTGGAAATCTCTTGGAAATTAAACTTGGTGGAGATAAGGAGACTCTTGATAGTCAGGGAGTTACACATGTTGTCTTAGATAACCAATCACCAAATGCAGAAATCAATTATGCAGATGGGAGAGCAACAAATACGGTAACTGAATTTACTGAAGCACCATCTGAGCCTAGTTCTGAGAGTTCACAGGTGACTGAACAACCAAGTTCTGAACCAGAGCCTGTGCAATCTATACAAGAAGAGAATAGAACAGTTTATGTGGCGCGTCATGGAACAGCAGATGTTTATTGGTATGACATCAATAGTATGCCTAGCAACACCAACAAAGCAAATGTCGTTACTATGACAGAAGCAGATGCGCTAGCCCAAGGCAAACGACACACGTCTAAAGAGTAATAAAAAAAGCTGGACAAGATGTCCAGTTTTTTTTGTAAAACGGCTCACATTTTACCACTTTTATCTGAAAATTTGATATACTGAGACTATCAAAATACTTGTAAGAGAAGTCGTACCGACTCTTTTTAAGTATAAGAAAGGAAACTAAATATGATTTGGATTATTATTGCCATTATTGTTGTTCTTGTGATTTTTGTTATTACAAGTTATAACGGCTT
>OAUK01001073.1_pt1 | contig 10100 bp, 9 predicted proteins | sample 1495131 | NCBI WGS metagenome assembly OAUK01 (sample SAMEA2580009, study PRJEB22360) | human gut metagenome | biome: human gut; feature: human-associated habitat; material: faeces | place: Denmark | collected 2008/2010 | reverse complement strand
CGCTCAGGCGCTGAAAATATTTCCGTCATCGGCTTTTGGTCCGCAATACATCAAAGCATTAAAAGCGGTATTACCACCGAACATCGCGGTCTTTGCCGTTGGCGGTGTGACGCCAGAAAACCTGGCGCAGTGGATAGATGCAGGCTGTGCCGGAGCGGGCTTAGGTAGCGATCTCTATCGCGCCGGGCAGTCCGTAGAACGGACTGCGCAGCAGGCAGCAGCATTTGTTAAGGCGTATCGAGAGGCAGTGCAATGAAAATCACCAAAATTACCACGTATCGTTTACCTCCCCGCTGGATGTTCCTGAAAATTGAAACCGATGAAGGCGTGGTCGGTTGGGGCGAGCCCGTGATTGAAGGTCGCGCTCGCACGGTGGAAGCGGCAGTCCACGAGCTGAGTGACTATTTGATTGGTCAGGACCCGTCACGCATCAACGACTTATGGCAAGTGATGTATCGCGCCGGATTTTATCGTGGCGGTCCGATTCTGATGAGTGCCATCGCCGGGATCGACCAGGCTTTATGGGATATCAAAGGCAAAGTGCTGAATGCGCCGGTCTGGCAACTGATGGGCGGCCTGGTTCGCGACAAAATTAAAGCCTACAGTTGGGTCGGCGGCGATCGTCCGGCGGATGTTATCGACGGCATTAAAACGCTACGCGAAATCGGCTTCGATACCTTCAAACTGAACGGTTGTGAAGAACTGGGGCTAATTGATAACTCCCGCGCGGTAGATGCGGCAGTCAACACCGTGGCACAAATTCGTGAAGCTTTTGGCAATCAGATTGAGTTTGGTCTGGACTTCCATGGTCGCGTCAGCGCGCCGATGGCGAAAGTGCTGATTAAAGAGCTGGAACCGTATCGTCCGCTGTTTATTGAAGAGCCGGTGCTGGCGGAACAGGCCGAATACTACCCGAAACTGGCGGCACAAACGCATATTCCACTGGCGGCGGGTGAGCGCATGTTCTCACGCTTCGATTTTAAACGTGTGCTGGAGGCAGGCGGTATTTCGATTCTGCAACCGGATCTCTCCCACGCAGGCGGTATTACCGAATGCTACAAAATTGCCGGAATGGCAGAAGCCTATGACGTGACCCTTGCGCCGCACTGTCCGCTCGGACCGATTGCACTGGCGGCTTGCCTGCATATCGACTTTGTTTCCTATAACGCCGTCCTTCAGGAACAAAGTATGGGCATTCATTACAACAAAGGCGCGGAGTTACTCGACTTTGTGAAAAACAAAGAGGACTTCAGCATGGTCGGCGGTTTCTTTAAACCATTAACGAAACCGGGCTTAGGCGTGGAAATCGACGAAGCTAAAGTTATTGAGTTCAGTAAAAATGCCCCGGACTGGCGTAATCCGCTCTGGCGTCATGAAGATAACAGCGTAGCAGAGTGGTAATTCCTGCCACGTAAGCCCCTCATCGGGCACTAAAACAGCAATACAAAAATATAACCCTCTGTAAATTACAGTGCATGGTGAGCGGCTTCGCTATGCCCAAAATCAGGAGAAAGCTCGCTATGGATATTCCCGTTAATGCAGCAAAGCCGGGGCGTCGGCGTTATCTGACGCTGGTGATGATCTTTATTACGGTGGTCATTTGTTATGTTGACCGTGCTAACCTGGCCGTGGCTTCTGCCCATATTCAGGAAGAGTTTGGTATTACTAAAGCGCAAATGGGCTATGTATTTTCGGCCTTCGCCTGGCTTTATACGCTATGTCAGATCCCCGGCGGTTGGTTTTTAGATCGCGTAGGTTCACGCGTGACTTATTTTATTGCGATATTTGGCTGGTCAGTGGCGACGTTATTCCAGGGCTTTGCCACGGGCTTAATGTCATTAATTGGTCTGCGCGCGATAACCGGTATTTTCGAAGCGCCCGCGTTCCCGACCAATAACCGGATGGTAACCAGTTGGTTCCCGGAACATGAACGCGCTTCTGCCGTTGGTTTTTATACGTCTGGTCAGTTTGTCGGTCTGGCGTTTCTGACTCCGCTGCTGATCTGGATTCAGGAGATGTTGAGCTGGCACTGGGTGTTCATTGTCACCGGTGGTATCGGCATTATCTGGTCGCTGATTTGGTTTAAGGTTTATCAGCCGCCGCGTCTGACCAAAGGCATCAGCAAAGCTGAACTGGATTACATTCGTGATGGCGGCGGTCTGGTGGATGGCGATGCGCCGGTGAAAAAAGAGGCGCGTCAGCCGTTAACAGCCAAAGACTGGAAACTGGTGTTCCATCGTAAACTGATCGGTGTCTATCTTGGGCAATTTGCGGTGGCTTCTACACTGTGGTTTTTCTTAACCTGGTTCCCGAACTATTTAACCCAGGAAAAAGGAATCACGGCGCTGAAAGCAGGTTTTATGACCACGGTGCCATTCCTCGCGGCGTTTATTGGCGTCCTGCTCTCTGGCTGGGTCGCGGATCTGCTGGTACGTAAGGGCTTTTCACTGGGCTTTGCGCGTAAAACGCCGATTATCTGCGGCTTGCTGATCTCCACCTGCATTATGGGTGCGAACTACACCAACGATCCGATGATGATTATGTGCCTGATGGCGCTGGCATTCTTCGGCAACGGTTTTGCTTCGATAACCTGGTCGCTGGTCTCTTCTCTGGCACCGATGCGCCTGATTGGTTTAACCGGCGGCGTGTTTAACTTTGCCGGTGGTCTGGGCGGCATCACCGTTCCGCTGGTGGTGGGGTACCTGGCGCAGGGTTACGGTTTCGCGCCTGCACTGGTTTATATCTCCGCCGTCGCGTTGATTGGCGCGCTCTCTTACATCCTGCTGGTGGGCGATGTGAAGCGCGTTGGATAATCTTTCAACTGTGGAATATGTGCCACTCCACTGCGCATAATCCACTTTCTTAAAGCCGGTGCGGTCAGGCATCGGCTTTTTACTATCTTGCCGAAGAGTTTTAAACGCAGTTTGCGAGTGGCGCGCCAGTAAGCGGTATTGAGCTTCTCTGGCTGCTTCAGTAATACCGAACGCAGAATCTCTGCGCTATCCAGCGCATAGCTAATCCCCTCCAGCGAGCTGGCGCTGAAAAACCCCGCCGCTTCACCAATCAGAAAGGCATTGTCCTTACCGCAGACAAAATCCTGCCAGCGTGAGGGAAACAGCACCGTGCATTTTTCGCTTTTCACCGCCTTACCAAACTGGAACTGAAAGGCGCTCATTTTCTCTTTTAGCGTCGTGAAACGCGTCTGACCGTCTTTCATGGGATAGGCACCGCCAAAGATAAAATAACCGTCTTTGCTGATACTCCATGAGTAACAGTCAGTTATCGCATTATCAAAGATGCAGGAGTAGAACGGTACCGGATGTTTCTCTGCGAACCACTGCTGGATGGCGACATATTTACGAATCTGATGATCCGGGTAGAGATGTCGCCGCACCATCGAGTTGGCACCATCGGCACCGACCAGATAGCGGGCGGTAATATGCTGCTCCCAGCCGTCTGCGCGAAAAATGACATGCCATTTATCATCCTCACGCCAGATTTTTCGACACAGGCTGTCGTGGTAAACCTCAACGCTGGCGGGGATCAGCGATTTCATCCACAAGTCGAAAGCATGGCGATTAATATTGATATAGCTTCGCTGGTAGTTACGCGTGAGCGATGCGGCGACGTCGACGGTTTTGACGCTGAAAATCTGCGGGTTGGCGATGACATCGACAGGAAGCGTCAGTCCATCGCGAATAAAAGATCGCTGCGCGTCCGGTGCCAGAAGACCGCCACAAGGTTTGCTGAAACCTTCAGTACCACACTGGTGCTTTTTATCCAGCGCGATCACCTGCATTTTGCCTGCTAACTTTCGCGCCAACGCCGACCCTGCCGGGCCGAGGCCAATAATCGCCACGTCGAAATGTTCCATCTTTTCACTCACATTCATCACGATGGCAAAAGACTATTGTCTGAAAGTGAAGTCCTTGTGAAGTATGATGGCGGGAACTATCAGGACCGCGCCATGAAACAGATAACCTTTGCTCCCCGTAATCACCTGCTCACCAATACCAATACCTGGACGCCGGACAGCCAGTGGCTGGTGTTTGACGTGCGGCCTTCTGGGGCGTCGTTTACCGGCGAGACCATTGAGCGTGTGAATATCCATACCGGCGAGGTCGAGGTTATCTATCGCGCGTCACAGGGCGCATACGTCGGCGTGGTGACCGTTCATCCGAAGTCAGAGAAGTATGTCTTCATCCACGGCCCGGAAAATCCTGATGAAACATGGTATTACGACTTTCATCATCGGCGCGGAGTGATTGTTGAAAGCGGCAAGGTGAGCAATCTCGATGCAATGGATATTACCGCGCCATATACGCCAGGAGCGCTGCGCGGCGGCAGTCATGTACATGTCTTTAGCCCAAACGGTGAAAGGGTGAGCTTTACCTACAACGACCATGTAATGCATGAACTCGATCCGGCGCTGGATTTGCGAAATGTCGGTGTTGCTGCACCGTTTGGCCCGGTCAACGTACAAAAGCAGCATCCGCGTGAATACAGCGGTAGTAATGCCATAAACCACCCGCGGCGTAAACCCAGCGCTAGCCACTGGTGCGTGCTGGTAAGTAAAACCACGCCCACGCCACAGCCTGGCAGTGATGAAATCAATCGTGCTTATGAAGAAGGATGGGTAGGAAATCACGCGCTGGCGTTTATTGGCGACACACTTTCGCCAAAGGGCGAGAAAGTGCCGGAGCTGTTTATTGTCGAGTTGCCGCAAGATGAAGCTGGCTGGAAAGTGGCAGGTGATGCGCCGTTAAGTGGAACGGAAACAACCCTGCCCGCGCCACCGCGTGGTGTCGTGCAGCGACGTTTAACCTTTACGCACCATCGGGCTTCTCCGGGATTAGTCAACGTCCCGCGCCACTGGGTGCGCTGTAATCCGCAGGGTACGCAAATCGCGTTTTTAATGCGTGATGATAACGGCATTGTGCAACTGTGGCTTATCTCGCCACAGGGCGGTGAACCACGCCAGTTAACCCATAATAAAACGGATATTCAGTCTGCATTTAACTGGCATCCATCAGGCGAATGGCTGGGATTTGTGCTGGATAATCGGATTGCTTGTGCCCATGCGCAAAGCGGCGAGGTTGAGTATTTAACCGAAAACCACGCCAATCCACCTTCTGCGGACGCCGTGGTTTTCTCGCCGGATGGTCAATGGTTGGCGTGGATGGAGGACGGTCAGTTGTGGATCACCGAAACTGACCGCTAGCTCTCAGTTTGCAGGCATTTTGGCGGGGGGAATGACGTTATTGGTTTCTTGCGCGTCGGCTTCGCTTTTTTCAACGCGCGAGCGCACTGAGCTGTCTTTGCGGAACACATCCCACGGTAGCAATATTGTGTCCAGTACTGCGGTAAATGGCATGTCGAGTATCGCCAGCGATTTTGTGCCCCAGTTGGTTTCATCGTCGCCAATCATGGTTGCGCTGGCGCGGGTGCCAGGATACGTTCCTTCTTTCCCCCCGGTATGGGACATCACGCTGGAGCATCCTCCGAGTAATGTCATTCCGCTGCATATCATGAACGCTAACAACACATTTTTTATCATAATAAATTCATCTGTTGATCGTGGGTGTTGGCCTGATGAGTTATAGCGATCCCTTGCTGAAAATAACATCATCATTACGTCGCACTGTGGCGGCTATCGCACTTTAACGTTTCGTGCTGCCCCCTCAGTCTATGCAATAGACCATAAACTGCAAAAAAAAGTCCGCTGATAAGGCTTGAAAAGTTCATTTCCAGACCCATTTTTACATCGTAGCCGATGAGGACGCGCCTGATGGGTGTTCTGGCTACCTGACCTGTCCATTGTGGAAGGTCTTAGATTCTCGCTGATTTCAGGAGCTATTGATTATGCGTAACTTTGATTTATCCCCGCTTTACCGTTCTGCTATTGGATTTGACCGTTTGTTTAACCACTTAGAAAACAACCAGAGCCAGAGTAATGGCGGCTACCCTCCGTATAACGTTGAACTGGTAGACGAAAACCATTACCGCATTGCTATCGCTGTGGCTGGTTTTGCTGAGAGCGAACTGGAAATTACCGCCCAGGATAATCTGCTGGTGGTGAAAGGTGCTCACGCCGACGAACAAAAAGAGCGCACCTATCTGTACCAGGGCATCGCTGAACGCAACTTTGAACGTAAATTCCAGTTAGCTGAGAACATTCATGTTCGTGGTGCTAACCTGGTGAATGGTCTGCTGTATATCGATCTCGAACGCGTGATTCCGGAAGCGAAAAAACCGCGCCGTATCGAAATCAACTAATTCCCTAAGGCCGCCTGGCGCGGCCTGACATCTCCATGCTCGCCGTCAGGGAGCATATGCGAATCTTCGGATTTGCAGGTACTTACTCGCTTCTTAGAAGGAGAAATGACTATGCGTAACTTCGATTTATCCCCACTGATGCGTCAATGGATCGGTTTTGACAAACTGGCCAACGCACTGCAAAACGCCGGTGAAAGCCAGAGCTTCCCGCCGTACAACATTGAGAAAAGCGACGATAACCACTACCGCATTACCCTCGCGCTGGCAGGTTTTCGTCAGGAAGATTTAGAGATTCAACTGGAAGGTACGCGCCTGAGCGTAAAAGGCACACCGGAGCAGCCAAAAGAAGAGAAAAAATGGCTGCATCAAGGGCTTATGAATCAGCCTTTTAGCCTGAGCTTTACGCTGGCTGAAAATATGGAAGTCTCTGGCGCAACCTTCGTAAACGGTTTACTGCATATTGATTTAATTCGTAATGAGCCTGAACCCATCGCAGCGCAGCGTATCGCTATCAGCGAACGTCCCGCGTTAAATAGCTAACTAGCTATTCTCTTTGCCCCGCCATTCTGGTGGGGCTTTTTTTTTGTCTTTTTTCTTCAACAATGCGTTAAATTTCGCCTGGTTAAGATATTTCGGCACGTTCTTTCCCGTGATAATGTGCGCTATAAGGCAAATCTGCTTCACCGATTCAGCCATAATCCGTAGCAATTAAAATGTTATTTCAAGAGAAATGGACGATGAGTGATATAGCATTAACGGTCAGTATTCTGGCTTTGGTGGCGGTCGTCGGGTTGTTTATCGGCAACGTCAAGTTTCGCGGTGTTGGATTGGGCATTGGCGGCGTGCTGTTCGGCGGGATCATCGTCGGCCATTTTGTTTCTCAGGCGGGGATGACATTAAGTAGCGATATGCTGCATGTTATTCAGGAATTTGGCCTGATCCTGTTCGTTTATACCATCGGGATTCAGGTAGGGCCGGGCTTCTTTGCCTCATTGCGCGTCTCCGGATTACGCCTCAACCTGTTTGCTGTTCTGATCGTCATCATCGGTGGTCTGGTTACCGCCATCCTGCATAAACTGTTTGATATTCCACTGCCGGTCGTGCTGGGGATTTTTTCCGGCGCGGTCACCAATACGCCAGCGCTGGGGGCAGGGCAGCAGATCTTGCGCGACCTGGGGACACCGATGGCGATGGTCGATCAAATGGGGATGAGCTATGCGATGGCGTATCCATTTGGGATTTGCGGCATTTTGTTCACTATGTGGATGCTGCGGGTTATTTTCCGCGTCAATGTTGAGACTGAGGCCCAGCAGCACGAGTCCACGCGAACCAACGGCGGTGCGCTAATCAGGACGATTAACATCCGAGTTGAGAATCCTAATTTGCATAATTTAGCCATTAAAGATGTGCCGATTCTCAATGGCGATAAAGTTATTTGCTCACGATTGAAACGAGAAGAAACCCTAAAAGTGCCTTCGCCAGAAACCGTTATTCAACTGGGCGATTTGCTGCATCTGGTGGGGCAGCCTGCGGATTTACATAATGCGCAACTGGTGATTGGTCAGGAGGTCGATACCTCGCTGTCTACGAAAGGCACTGATTTGCGCGTCGAGCGTGTGGTGGTCACCAATGAAAACGTGCTCGGTAAACGTATTCGCGACCTGCACTTTAAAGAACGCTATGACGTTGTTATCTCGCGCCTGAACCGTGCTGGTGTTGAATTAGTTGCAAGTAGCGATATCAGCCTGCAGTTCGGCGATATCCTCAACCTGGTGGGGCGTCCGTCCGCAATTGATGCCGTTGCCAATGTGCTGGGGAATGCGCAGCAAAAACTGCAACAGGTTCAGATGCTGCCAGTGTTTATTGGTATCGGGCTTGGCGTATTGTTAGGTTCTATTCCCGTCTTTGTGCCGGGATTTCCGGCCGCGTTGAAACTGGGGCTGGCGGGCGGTCCGCTGATTATGGCGTTGATTCTCGGGCGTATCGGCAGTATCGGCAAGCTGTACTGGTTTATGCCGCCAAGCGCCAACCTCGCGCTGCGGGAGCTGGGGATCGTACTGTTCCTCTCGGTCGTTGGCCTGAAATCCGGCGGCGATTTTATCCATACACTGGTGGATGGCGACGGGCTAAGCGGGAGTGGTTATGGTGCCCTGATCACCGCCGTTCCGCTGATTACTGTTGGTATTCTGGCGCGGATGTTAGCCAAAATGAATTACCTGACCATGTGCGGGATGCTGGCAGGTTCCATGACCGATCCTCCGGCGCTGGCGTTTGCTAATAATCTTCATCCAACCAGCGGTGCAGCGGCGCTCTCTTACGCCACTGTCTATCCGTTAGTGATGTTCCTGCGCATTATCACACCCCAATTACTGGCGGTGCTCTTCTGGAGTATCGGTTAACTCTTTTCCCGGTGGAGTCGCCGTAAATGGTACTCCGCCTGGTATTTCTGAACATCATCGAGTCATTTACACACTCGCCATTCTGGTTATTACCTGTCCGTATTCTTCAGCACAGCTGACGGCGCATAACCAAATTTATGCTTAAAGGCTTTGCTGAAATGAAAGGAGTCGAAGAAGTTGAGCGTATCAGCGACTTCGCCAACCGAGTTCCCTTGTTGCTTTAATAGCGATAGCGCCAGATCCAGACGCGCATCGAGGTAATATTCTTTCGGCGTCTTGCCGGTATAGCGTAAAAACAGACGACGCAACCAGGCCTCGCTACAGGGGATCGTGGCAGCCATATCAGCTACGCTCCAGCGTTGTTGTAGACTGGCATGTAAAGTGGCAATTAATTTTTCAATTTGCCGCCGTTGTGGATCTTTTTTACCGACTGCGTGCATAAGACAAATCCACTGATAAATAATTTTCGTCAGAAAAGCGACTGCCAGATTATTTTTTATTGCTTCTGGTGAAGTAATTAACTCAGCAACTTCGGTAAGTTCCTGATTATAAACTTCGCCATTATAAATAACGCTTTGCTGACCGACGGGAATATCCATCATACTGGTGGGGGTAAATTCCATCCAGTACTGTTCCCAGACCAAACCTTCACAGTGATAAGAGTGAATATCCATTGGCTTTAAAAATATAATACAGTTGCCATGCAGAGTTATTTGTTCGTCATTCTTTAAAAGAATTTTCCCACATCCTTGTACGGTATACACCGCAACCCATGAGTTGGCGATAAGCGGTTTCTTCTTGTCCCGCGGCCAGATCACCCGATAATGCTCGTCGGCGTAGGTATGCCAGAGCGATATCAGAGAAATTCCGCTGGAGATCACATTTTCGTTAATCAATAAGGGAATATTGTACGGAGTTTCGTTTTTTACATCCGAACTTTGCAATTTTCCATTCATTTTAATATCCCTCCGGCGAATTATGCTCACAACCTGAACTTAACAGAAAACAATCCGTTCAGGGATACGACGTTTGTATTTTAAGAATCTGACTGCCTGACCCGACGCATTTTACCTCTCCCTATATTCATGCGTCCGGGACATAAACATAAATAAGGGCTATGAGATGAATTCGTTACAAATCTTGAGTTTTGTCGGTTTTACGCTGCTGGTGGCGGTCATCACCTGGTGGAAGGTCCGTAAAACAGATACCGGATCGCAACAAGGCTATTTTCTTGCCGGACGTTCACTAAAAGCGCCGGTTATTGCCGCTTCGTTAATGCTAACCAACCTTTCCACGGAACAACTGGTCGGCCTTTCCGGGCAGGCCTACAAAAGCGGCATGTCGGTGATGGGCTGGGAAGTCACCTCTGCAGTGACGCTGATCTTCCTCGCGCTAATCTTTTTACCGCGCTATCTGAAGCGCGGC
>OAUK01001070.1_pt1 | contig 10114 bp, 9 predicted proteins | sample 1495131 | NCBI WGS metagenome assembly OAUK01 (sample SAMEA2580009, study PRJEB22360) | human gut metagenome | biome: human gut; feature: human-associated habitat; material: faeces | place: Denmark | collected 2008/2010 | reverse complement strand
ACGATTTGATTTGATAAAATAACTTTAACAATAGTCATGATGGTCAAAGCTCATGAGAATTGTGCGTTTTTGCGTACAGTTTTCTGGAGTTTTGGCTATTTTTGTAGGAAAAAAATAAAGAAAGGATGGGGCAGTTGATTGTAAATCACTGCATAAATCTAAAAAATGTCTTACGAGTTTGATGAAAATTTTGATGTAATTGTTGTTGGTGCTGGTCATGCGGGAGTAGAAGCCTCCCTAGCTGCAGCCCGCATGGGATGTAAGGTTTTATTAGCGACTATTAACCTAGAGATGCTGGCATTTATGCCATGTAATCCTTCTATTGGAGGATCGGCCAAGGGTATTGTTGTCCGTGAGATTGATGCCCTCGGCGGAGAGATGGGTAAAAATATTGATAAAACTTATATTCAAATGAAAATGTTGAATACTGGTAAGGGACCTGCTGTCAGAGCTTTACGTGCACAAGCAGATAAAGCCTTGTATGCTATGACGATGAAGCATACAGTTGAGCGTCAGGAAAACTTAACTCTCCGTCAGTCAATGGTTGATGAAATTCTTGTTGAAGATGGTAAGGTAGTTGGTGTCAGAACAGCCACAAATCAAAAATATGGAGCAAAAGCGGTTATTGTAACAACAGGAACGGCTTTGCGTGGTGAAATTATCCTAGGTGAGCTCAAATATTCTTCAGGTCCTAATAATAGCCTTGCATCTGTTACATTGGCAGATAACCTAAGGGATCTTGGCCTTGAAATAGGAAGATTTAAAACGGGTACCCCTCCTCGTGTTAAGGCATCATCAATTAATTACGAAGAAACTGAAATTCAACCAGGTGATGAAAAGCCAAATCATTTTTCATTCTTGTCGAAAGATGAAGATTATCTTCAGGATCAAATACCTTGTTGGCTAACTTATACGAATCAAGAGAGCCACGATATTATCAATAATAATTTACACCGTGCACCAATGTTTTCAGGTATTGTCAAGGGTGTAGGACCTCGTTATTGTCCATCAATCGAAGATAAAATTGTCCGATTTGCCGATAAGAATCGCCATCAACTTTTCCTTGAACCTGAGGGAAGAGAGACTGAAGAAGTCTATGTGCAAGGCCTGTCAACTAGTCTGCCAGAAGATGTTCAAAAAGAGTTGATTCACTCAATTAAAGGTCTCGAGAAGGCAGAGATGATGCGAACTGGTTATGCGATTGAATATGATATCGTGCTCCCTCATCAATTACGTGCAACACTTGAAACGAAGTTAATTTCAGGTCTCTTTACAGCAGGACAGACCAACGGAACTTCTGGATACGAGGAAGCAGCAGGTCAAGGTCTAGTTGCTGGTATCAATGCAGCTCTGAAAGTCCAAGGTAAACCTGAGCTTATTCTCAAACGTAGTGATGCCTATATTGGTGTAATGATTGACGATCTTGTCACGAAAGGAACCTTGGAGCCATATCGTTTATTGACATCACGCGCAGAGTATCGTCTCATATTACGTCATGATAATGCTGACATGCGCTTGACACCTATTGGTCGAGAAGTTGGTTTGGTTGACGATGAACGTTGGAATATCTTTGAAATTAAGAAAAATCAGTTTGACAGCGAGTTGACACGTTTATCAAAAGAAAAATTAAAACCAATTAAAGAAACGAATGAGAAAATTCAAGCTCTAGGCTTTAAGCCATTGACAGATGCCATGACAGCTAAAGAGTTTATGCGTAGACCAGAGATTGATTACGCCACAGCTACTCAGTTTGTGGGTCCAGCTGCAGAAAATTTGGACGCTAAGATTATAGAGTTGCTTGAGACTGAAATCAAGTACGAAGGTTATATCAATAAAGCTTTGGATCAAGTAGCTAAGATGAAGCGTATGGAAGAAAAGAGGATTCCCCAAAATATTGATTGGGATGCTATTGATTCTATTGCTACTGAAGCTCGTCAAAAATTTAAGAAAATCAATCCTGAGACCATTGGTCAAGCGAGTCGTATTTCAGGGGTCAATCCAGCAGATATCTCAATTCTGATGGTTTATCTTGAAGGCAATAATAAGGCCCGCAGAAAAGTAGATTAACGGTGGTAACACGTTTAAAAGCCTTTTAATTAAGGCTTTTTTATGTTATAATTGTTAGATTAAGAGGTTTTATATGAAAAGATTTCACTTTGCAACGATTCATCTTATAATGATTGGGTTAATTCTTTTTGGAATTGCTACTATTTTTGTTCGCGTACTAAAATCGGAGTCTGCCCTCATTTTTGCGCTTTTTATTATTATGGTAGTAGTTGTTGCCTTATTGCATTACCAAAAGACAACATATGAGTCCTTAGAAATAGAGCAATTAGATGAACTGAATCAGGATGTTGAAGATTCTTTGAAGACCCTTCTCGGAAAGATGCCTGTTGGGGTTATCACTTTTGATGAGAACGATCATATTGAATGGTTCAACCCCTATGCGAAGCTAGTACTTTCGGATGAAAATGGAAATTTCAATAAACAGTTGATTGCGGATTTTATTTCCCAGAAACGAAAAGGTTCGCCTTCGAATGTGATAACCGTTGGTGACAATAAATATGCCGCTTTTGTGGATTTTGACAATAAGTTGACATATTTTATTGACAATGTTTATGATCAAGATGAAAATGCTGATCCAAATATGACTCGTCCTGTTATCGGGATTATTTCAGTTGATAACTACGACGATGTGACAGGAAGTTTACCCGATGCCGATGTTTCAAAAATCAACACATTCGTGGCAGGGTTTATTTCTGAGTTTGCTAAGGCTAAGCATATTCATTATCGACGTATTGAAGGCGATCGTTTTTACTTCTTCACCAATTACAGTGTTTTGACAGAATTCATGGATCAAAAGTTTTCTGTCTTGGATGACTTTCGTCAGCAGGCTCAAGAGCGTGGTTTACCACTGACTTTGAGCATGGGAATTTCGTTCGGTACGCTTAAGCATGATCAAATCGGTCAGGTTGCCTTGCAGAATCTGAACATCGCACTAGTTCGCGGTGGAGATCAAGCTGTTGTCAAGGAAAACGATGATCACAAGGAACTTCTTTATTTTGGAGGAGGTTCTGTCTCAACAGTAAAACGTTCTCGTACAAGAACAAGGGCTATGATGACTGCAATCTCAGATAAGTTGAAAACAGTCGAAAAAGTGTTTGTTGTCGGACATAAGAATCTCGATATGGATGCTCTAGGGGCCACTGTCGGTATGGCTCATTTTGCTAGTCAAATTGTTCGAAAAAGCTATGCTGTTTACGATGATACGGCTATGAATGCAGATGTTGAGCGTGCGGTCGAACGCTTAAAAGAAGATGGTCAATCACCTCTTATTACACTTTCAGAGGCTGAAGAGTTAGTCAACCAACAGTCATTACTAATTATGGTTGACCATTCTAAAATCAATTTAACTTTGTCTAAGGATTTTTATGATCGATTTAATGAAGTTATTGTGGTAGATCATCACCGTCGAGATGACGATTTTCCTAAAAATGCTGTTTTGACCTTTATTGAAAGTGGGGCAAGCTCAGCCTGTGAATTGGTTACGGAGTTGTTGCAATTCCAAGGTGCCCCAGAACGTTTGAGTAAAATCCAAGCCTCTATCCTTATGGCAGGTATCATGCTGGATACTAAAAATTTCTCAACTCGTGTGACTAGTAGAACCTTTGATGTCGCCTCTTATCTACGTAGTTTAGGAAGTGACAGTGGAGAAATCCAAACAATCTCTGCTACTGATTTTGAAGAGTATCGACGTATCAATGAGTTAATTCTATCAGGTGAACGTATTACAGATGATATCATTGTTGCCTCAGGTGATAATCCTAAATGTTATAATAATGTTGTGATTTCTAAGGCAGCAGATACGATGCTTTCCATGGCAGGTATCGAAGCAACTTTTGTTGTCGCTAGGACAAGCGATTCTACTGTGAATATCTCTGCTCGAAGTCATAAAACGATTAATGTACAACGTATTATGGAGAAAATGGGTGGTGGTGGCCATTTCAACTTAGCTGCCTGCCAATTGCGAGACTGTAGTGTTGCTCAAGCAAAAAATAAATTGATTGAAACTATTATGGGAGAGTTGGCTCCCAAGGAGGACTAAAATGAAAGTTATTTTCTTACAAGACGTTAAAGGTAAAGGTAAAAAAGGCGAAATAAAAGAAGTACCATCAGGTTATGCTCAAAACTTCTTGATTAAAAAGAATCTTGCTAAGGAAGCGACAAACCAAGCTATCGGTGAGTTGAAAGGCAAGCAAAAATCTGAAGAAAAACATGCAGCAGAGTTGTTGGCTGAAGCGAAGCAAGTTAAAGAGCAACTTGAAAAAGAAGAAAATCGTCTTCAATTTACTGAGAAGGTCGGACCAGACGGACGTACTTTTGGTTCAATTACAGCCAAAAAGATTGCAGAAGGACTTCAAAAACAATTTGGTATAAAAGTTGATAAACGTCATATTGAACTTGAACATCCTATTCGTGCGATTGGTCTGATTGAGGTTCCTGTAAAGCTTCATAAAGAAGTGAGCGCACAAATTAAACTTAACATCAAAAATAGTGCTGAGTAATTCGTTGACACTATAAGTAAATCTTGTAAAGGAGGGAATAATTGTGGTAGAGGCTCAAGAATTACGAGTACAACCTCATGATTTAGTAGCGGAACAGTCTGTTCTAGGGGCTATTCTCATTAACCCGGAAAAGTTGATTACAGTTCGAGAATTTATCGAAGCAGACGACTTTTACAAGTATTCCCATCGTGTCATTTTTAAAGCAATGGTAACGCTGTCGGATCGAAATGATGCCATTGATGCCACGACAGTACGTACCATTTTAGATGACCAAGATGACCTCCAAAATATAGGGGGTATTTCTTATCTTGTAGATTTGGTCAATAGTGTCCCAACATCCGCAAATGCTGAGTACTATGCTAAGATTGTGGCTGAGAAAGCCATGCTTCGACGTATTATAAATAGGCTGACAGAGACTGTCAACCAAGCATATGAGGGCGCAACAGAATCTGATGAAATTATTGCGAATGCTGAGAAAGCCTTGGTTGATGTTTCAGAGCATAGTAATCGTAGTGGTTTCCGCAAAATATCTGAAGTTCTTGACGTTAATTTTAATACCTTGGAGATGCGTTCCCAGCAAACATCAGATGTTACTGGATTACCAACAGGTTTCCGTGACCTTGACAAGATTACAACAGGTTTACACCCTGATCAATTAATTATTTTAGCAGCTCGCCCCGCAGTTGGTAAAACAGCCTTTGTGTTGAACATTGCTCAGAATGTTGGCACCAAGCAAAATAAAGCTGTTGCAGTCTTTTCATTAGAGATGGGTGCAGAAAGCTTAGTTGATCGTATGTTGGCAGCTGAAGGGATGATTGATTCTCATGCTTTACGTACAGGTCAATTGACAGAGCAAGATTGGAATAATGTTATGATTGCTCAAGGAGCACTGGCTGAGGCACCTATTTACATAGATGATACCCCTGGTATAAAGATTACTGAGATTCGTGCACGGTCCCGTAAATTGTCACAAGAAGTAGAGGGTGGTCTTGGTCTCATTGTGATTGACTACTTGCAGTTGATTACAGGTACGCGACCAGAAAATCGCCAACAAGAGGTTTCAGATATTTCAAGACAGTTAAAAATCCTGGCCAAGGAGCTCAAAGTTCCTGTAATTGCCTTGAGTCAGTTATCTCGTGGGGTTGAACAACGTCAGGACAAACGTCCAGTATTATCTGATATCCGTGAGTCAGGATCTATCGAGCAGGATGCCGATATTGTCGCCTTCTTGTATCGTGATGATTACTACCGAAAAGAGGGTGAAGAACCAGAAAATGCGATTGAAGATAATACCATCGAAGTTATCCTAGAAAAAAACCGTGCTGGTGCGCGTGGAACAGTCAAGTTACTATTCCAAAAAGAATACAATAAATTTTCATCGATTGCTCAGTTTGAGGAATCATAATTTTCAGATTTAAGGAGATATATATATGAGTGATGCATTTGCAGATGTTGCTAAGATGAAAAACATCAAGGAAGCTATTAAGTCACATGAAGGTCAGCTAGTAGAATTGACCCTAGAGAATGGGCGTAAACGTGAAAAGAATAAAATTGGTCGATTGACAGAAGTTTATCCATCATTGTTTATTGTTGAATATCAAGACTTCAGTTCCCAAGCAGGAGCTATTAATAATAGTTATGTTGAATCTTACACTTATTCAGATATTTTGACTGAGAAGACTCTCATTCGTTATTTGAGTCCTGAGGAACAAGCTGAAATCGAAAATAAATAAGAAAAAGCCTTTACTTGGGCTTTTTTTCGTGGTAAAATATTTAAGTATGTGAAATAATAGCAGGATAAAATGAAGCTCGTCAACAGGAAGTCGGCTAGAAAAGTAACCTTTGCTGTTTGGGCGAAGTCTTTCTGAACGAATCAGGTTTATCTAAAACGTTATTTCCTAAAAATATTTTTTATAGGAGGACATTATTAATGTCACGTTATACAGGTCCATCATGGAAACAATCACGTCGCCTTGGTTTCTCACTTACAGGCACAGGTAAAGAATTGGCACGTCGTAACTACGTACCAGGTCAACACGGTCCAAACAACCGTTCAAAACTTTCAGAATACGGTTTGCAATTGGCTGAGAAACAAAAACTTCGTTTCTCATACGGTTTGGGTGAAAAACAATTCCGTAACTTGTTCGTACAAGCTACTAAAGTTAAAGGTGGAACACTTGGTTTCAACTTTATGGTTCTTTTGGAACGTCGTCTTGACAACGTTGTTTACCGTCTTGGTCTTGCAACTACTCGTCGTCAAGCACGCCAATTCGTAAACCACGGTCACATCCTTGTTGATGGTAAACGTGTTGATATCCCTTCATACCGCGTTGAAGTTGGTCAAGTAATCTCAGTTCGTGAAAAATCAGCTAAGGTTCCTGCTATCCTTGAAGCAGTAGAAGCTACTATCGGACGTCCAGCATTTGTATCATTCGATGCTGAAAAACTTGAAGGTTCATTGACACGTCTTCCAGAACGTGATGAAATCAACCCAGAAATCAACGAAGCACTTGTCGTTGAATTCTACAACAAAATGCTTTAATTTTAAGATTATTGTATCGAAAAGCCCGTTGTTATGGGCTTTTTTGTTTGTCTTAAATCATTGATTTCTAGGTTTGTTCAGTTACAAGTTTCCTAAAGCCATTTCATAGAATGAGACGGCTTTTTGTTTTCGAATATTAAAAAGACCCCTAGTCTGATACAAGTGACTAAGGGATTCGTAACATGATGATAGATGATTTTGAGGTATAAATTATTTATTATCCAATCCGCCTTCAAAATCTGCTGAAACGTTTGAAACGTAGTTGGTGAAGTAGCTTTCAAAATCTTTTTTTAGTTGGTCGTACTCCTCTTCGGAGTAATCTTTATCCTCTATATAAGCCTGAAATCTAGGAATTCCCAAATCTTTTTGGAGATGTTGGATTACTTCTGTCTTTGTCATAAGAACCTCTCTTTCATTCTTTATTTTACCATATTTCAAATTGTATGAAGCATACATGTTGTTTTAAAAGTTTACTTTTGATATACTGTCAAAGTTATTTAAGAAGGAGGCTACTATGTCTATTATTACACTGATCTTAGCTGGGATTGTTGCTTTGGAGCATCTCTATATCATGTATTTGGAAACTTTTGCGACACATTCAGACACGACTAGTCGTGTTTTCAATATGAGTAAAGAAGAACTTCAACGTGATTCTGTTACAAACTTATTTAAAAATCAAGGGATTTACAATGGTTTGATTGCTGTATTCCTCTTGTATGGGATTTTCACAAGTAGTCAGCTACTTGTAACTGTTTTTGTACTCAATGTTTTCTTTGCTGCTATTTATGGTGCTATGACTGCAAATAAGAAAATTATTTTAACGCAAGGTGGACCCGCAATCTTGACCTTACTTTCACTTATCATTTCCTTATTTTAAGGATTTTATTGTAAAAGAAAAAGCTGCTTTAACTGTTGAAATGGTTTGCAGCTTTTTATGCTTTTGAAGTTGTTTTATTGTGGAATAAATCGTAGAAGAAAATCTGTCATTTCTCGGGGGGATTCTTTTTTTCCTTTATTTATCCAGGCTTGACAAGCACCAAAAATAGCGTGCGCAAAATAAATACTGGCATAGTCTTTCTCAAATCCTTTTAGAGATCTTTCTTCAGCACTAGGGACAATGAAGTCCTCAGCTATCATACGCTGAAGTTTGTGTATTAGAAAATCTTGAATTTCTTTTGATCCATTGGTAGACAATAGAGCTGATAGGAGCTTTTCACGAGTGAGAAATTCAAAGATTTCGAGAAAGGCTCCCTCTTTCTTTCCTTCATATTTATCGAAGATATACTCTAGCTTGTGGAAAAGCTCTTTCTGATAACTATCAATCATTTCATACTTATCTTTGTAGTGGGTATAAAAACTCGAACGGCTAATCCCTGCTGTTTGAACCAGACGAATGGTAGTAATATCATTGAAATCTTGGTCTTCAAGACATATTACTAAAGCATCTAAAAGAGCTTTTTTTGTTTGCGCGCGTCTTTGATCTTTTGACATACAAATCTCCTTTTATACACTTTTAGACTATGTGTCCAAAAAGCGATTGTTTAACATTGATTTTCAGGTAAATGAGTTTATAATTGATTATATCATAAAAATAAACACAATGTCTAAAAAGGAGAAATATGTTAGCAGAATTAAAGGCTCTTCTTAAAAGTCCAAAGCTCTGGATAACTATTATTGGTGTCTCATTGATACCTGCTTTATATAATCTAATCTTTTTGTCTTCTATGTGGAATCCTTATGGTAATGTCAAACACTTACCAGTGGCAGTAGTGAACAAAGATAAGAGTGCTAGTTTCCAGAATAAGACTCTGAATATTGGTCATGATATGGTAGACAATATGTCTAAAAACAAAAATCTAGACTATCACTTTGTGACTGAAAATGAAGCCCAAAAAGGGATTGAGGATGGTGATTACTATATGGTAATCACTTTTCCAGAAAACCTCTCAAGTAATGCAGCAAGTCTTTTGACAAATGATCCCAAGAAACTGGAAATTTCTTATCAAACAACAGCAGGACATAGCTTCGTTTCTTCAAAAATGAGCGATTCTGCCATGTCTAAGTTGAAGGATACTGTTTCTAAAAATATTACATCAACTTATGTTGGAGCTGTCTTTAGGAGTATGTCTCAACTTCAGGGTGGTATGGGAACTGCAGCGAATGGGGCTAGTCAATTATATGCAGGTGCAGGCGCACTTCAGTCTGGGAGTCAGACCTTATCAAATGGCTTAGGAACTCTTGCTGGATCTACACAAACATTGGCTACAGGTGTTGATACCTTGAGTTCAGGCGCGTCTGCCTATACTTCAGGTGTGTCAACTTTGTCAGGCGCTTTGTCACAGTTAAATGCGAACTCTGAGGCTGTTAATTCTGCTGCAGGTCAATTTGTATCAGGAGCAGAGGCCATGAATACCTTAGTTACAGGTGCAGATTCGTTGTCAACAGCGCTCAGTCAAATGGCCACAGCAACAAGTTTATCCGAAGAACAGCAAGCACAGTTGTCAACCCTATCAACTAATTTAACTGATTTAAATACAGCAATTCAAAATCTTAATACAGCGGTAAGTAACACATCATTACCAAGTGGAACATCAACAACATCAGTAGATACAAGTTCAATAGCGACTTATCTTTCAAATATTTCTTCTGCAGCTAGCTCTATAGCTACAGCTAGTGCAACTGATAAAGCAAATGATTTGGCTGCGGTACAAGGAACAGCTGCTTATCAAAGCTTGACTGCAGATCAACAAGCAGAGATTACATCGGCAATTAGTAATGCAGGATCTACAGCTAGTAGTTACGCTTCAACTATTGCATCTGATGTGTCAAGTATGTCAACTGCTTTATCTAGCTTGACAGGTACGACAACAACTAGTAGCGGCGATTCAAGTAGTTTGGCTTCTCTACAAACGTCTATTTCAGGCATTGCAAGTTCGGCGAATGCTCTTCTTCCTGTAGCTTCATCAACGGTATCATCAATGCAAGCTAATATTGCTAATGTCAATTC
>OAUK01001063.1_pt1 | contig 10168 bp, 10 predicted proteins | sample 1495131 | NCBI WGS metagenome assembly OAUK01 (sample SAMEA2580009, study PRJEB22360) | human gut metagenome | biome: human gut; feature: human-associated habitat; material: faeces | place: Denmark | collected 2008/2010 | reverse complement strand
CGCAAGCTTCTTCCTGCACTTTATACCATGGATATCACCGGAAAGCTTCCGGAGGACAGCCGCATCACCATCATTGGCCGCCGGGACTACGACAGCAGCCATTACCGTCAGATTGCCAGGGACTGGGTGGAGAAATTCACCCGGCTCTCCTTTGAGGAAAAAGCATTTAACCGTTTTTCTGAAAAAATAGATTATTACCGGATGGATTTCTCCCGTTTGGAAGCATATCATGGACTGAATCACTATTACAGGGAAAATGATATCCACTCCCACATCTTTTACTTTGCAGTGGCTCCCCGTTTTTTCAGCATCATCACAGAAGGACTCAAACTGGTCCACGGTTCTTCCTCCGGCAAGGTGATACTTGAAAAGCCTTTCGGCGAGAACCTTGCTGCGGCCGCAGCCCTTAACAAAGAGCTGGAAGTGTTCTTTGGCCCGGAGCATATTTACCGCATCGACCACTATCTTGGAAAAGAAATGGTCCGCAATATCCAGGCAATCCGGTTTTCCAATCCCATTTTTACAGACGTATGGAATTCCCGCTATATTGAATCTGTGCAGATTTCCGCCCTGGAGGATATGGGCGTGGAAACCCGCGGCGGATACTATGATGCCAGCGGCGCCCTGAAGGATATGGTGCAGAACCATCTGTTCCAGATTTTGTCCATCATGGCCATGGAACAGCCGGAGGAATTCAGCCCTAAGGGGCTGCACGATGCCCAGCTGGATGTATTCCGCTGTTTACAGCTGGCAGATGAGTCATCCATAGAAAGCACCCTGGTCCTGGGTCAATATGAGGGATACCGCGGCGAACCTCTTGTAAAACCGGATTCACAGACAGAAACCTACGGAGCCCTGCGGCTTTTCATTGACAACCAGCGCTGGAAAGGGACCCCCTTTTACATCCGGACCGGCAAAAAGACAGGGAAACGCGAGATTGAACTGGCTGTCATATTCCGCAGGCCCTATCAGGAAGTAGAGCCCAACATACTAATCATAAAGATTCAGCCCACAGAAGGCGTCTATCTGCAGTTTAATATCAAACGTCCCGGTGATTCTGAGGATATCATACCGGCCAAGATGGATTTCTGCCAGAACTGCAGCCTGATTCATCAGCTCAATACCCCTGAGGCCTATGAACGTCTTATCACTGCCTGTATGGCAGGTGAACGCTCCTGGTTCTCACAATGGGACCAGATAGAGTTTAGCTGGAATTACATCAGCCATCTGAAGGAACTTCACGCCGCAAAGCGGCTGCCGGTGTATCCTTACAGGCCCGGAACCCGTGGACCGGCTGAAGCGGACCGGATGCTGGAACAATATGGGCATAGCTGGCTGTAGGTGTCTGCAAACGGCTGCCGGGGCTTCAGGCGTCTTAGACAGCTTTAAACGGCAGCAGACCACAGGAGGCACAATATGTACAGTAAAGAAGAACAGAAAAAAGCGGCTGCCTGGCAGGCGGCCATGGAGGTAGAGGATAACATGGTGTTGGGCCTCGGAACCGGTTCAACTGTATATTATCTCATGGAAAAACTGTCCGAACGAATCCGCGGCGGACTGAATGTCCATGGGGCAGCCACTTCTCTTGAGACGGAAGGCTTGGCCCGCCGTTTGGGCATCCCCCTTATCTCCCTGGAGGATGCCCGGACCATACACCTGGCTATCGACGGGGTGGACGCTATTGACCCGGATTTCTATTCCATTAAGGGCGGAGGCGGTGCCCTGTTCCGTGAAAAGATCATCGCCTGCAAGGCCCGGCGGGTCTTATGGATTATGGACCAGAGCAAGCTTGTACATTCCCTGAGCGGATGTGTGCTGCCTGTGGAGGTTCCTGCTTTTGCAGTTCCCTATGTGGAGGAACAGGTAAGGGAAGCAGGGTTTATACCGAAGCTGAGGATAAAAAACGGGACAGTATTTGTCACAGACAACGGCAGCCATATCCTGGATCTGACAGGAGGCGTTGAAATGGATTACCCCATGGCAGCGGTTCGTCTCAAATCCATGACCGGCGTCTTGGAAACAGGTCTGTTCGGTGATATCTGCGAAAAAATCATAGTGGGAACGGAAAACGGAACCCAAGAACGCTTCCATAATTGAACTACACAGACAGAAACAAGCGCTCCCAGACACACCAGAAAAATCCCGGACTCTGCATCATACAGAATCCGGGATCTTTTAATATACATATCTGAATAATCTCATCAGCTAATATCCAACAATCATCAATCATCAAACCATTCATCAATCCGTCTATGCCGACTTTGCCCTTGCAGCTGCCTTATCCTCCAGCTTGGATACAAACACCGTGCCTGCAAGATCTCCCAGGCAGTTGTTGGTGGTGGTTCCCATGTCAAACAGGCGGTAGAATGCAGCTATGATTCCTACAATCTCTGTAGGCAGGCCAAAAGCAGTTACCATGACCAGCAGCTTTACGATGCCGCTTCCCGGGATACCGCCGCCGCCAGTGGAAAGAATAGCTGACATCAGTATGATCTTCACCATGGTTCCCAGAGTGACAGGAACACCGATGGTCTGACTGATAAACAGGATGACACAGCCGTACAGGATAACGCTGCCGTCATAGTTCATCTGTGATCCCAGGGGTACGGTGAAGCCGGAAATAGTCTCCGGAACATTGAATTTCTCCTTGGCCACTTTAATATTAATCGGAATGGCAGCCACACTGGAGCAGGTGGAAATGGTGTATACCCACAGCTCCGCACTGTCCTTTAAAAACTTAAGAGGATTGATTCCTGCGGTCACCCAGATAACTGTGCAGTAAACCAGTACCACATGCACCAGGCAGGCCAGATAATAGGTGCCTACCAGGGTTGCCATGCTGGTAAAGATGCCGGCTCCGTACTTTCCGAAGGAATCTCCCATCAGGAAGAATACGCCGATTGGAGATACCAGCATAATCATGTTAATCAGTGAAAATACCATATCATTGAGCACGTTCATGCCCTTGATAGCCTTCTCCTTGTGCTCCGGATTCTTCATCCTTAAAATCGCCACGCCCAGCAGAATCGCGATGACTACGGTCTGAAGGATATTGCCGTCCGCAAAGGTCTGGATAATATTGGATGAGAACATTCCTGTGAAGAAATCAGCTACCGTGATGTCCGCGCTGCCCGTTACTTCCTTGGATGCCAGTCCTGTAAAATTAGCTATGGTGCCCGGCTTTACAATGGATGTAACCAGGATGCCGATGGCGCAGGCAACCAGTGTGGTGATAACATAATACGCCATAATGCGGAAGCTGATTCTTCCCAGTGTCTTCATATCCTTCTGTGAAACAACACCCGTCACAATGGTAACAAGCACCATTGGAACAACAATCATTTTAATACAATTCAGCCAGATAGTTCCGATAAACCCAACTTTAGTCATTGGTTCCCCGATGACAATTCCCAAAACCGCTCCCAGCAGCATAGCTGCAAATATCTGCGTGGATAAACCTATCTTTTTACCAGCTATCTTCATATGTCAAATCCCCCTTTATCGTAAAGAATCCAGTTCACGTATAATCGCTACCGCTTTTTCCGTATCCTCCCTTGAAATATCTCTGTAAAATACCAGTCTTACCTTATCCTTTAACACCGGCTTGATTAATAACCCCTTTTCGGCCGCCTTGCCGCAGTACTCCCCCGGTGTGAGGCCCAGTCCATTGGCATCCAGGACAATGATATTGCTCATGACCTTTCCATATACCTTTGTGTTCTTTAAATCCTTTAGCTGCTCAGCCGCATAGGCAGCATTGGCGTTATCCTCTGCCAGCCGCTCAATGTTGTGCGTAAGGGCATACATTCCAGGCGCTGCAATCACGCCTGCCTGCCTCATGGCTCCGCCTAAAAGCTTTCTCTTGTCCCTGATCTTCATGGAAAACGCTTCAGAACAGCATACCAGGGAACCGATAGGCGCCCCCAGCCCCTTTGAGATGCAGAACATCACCGAATCCACATATTTGCACATTTCCCGTGCTTCCACGCCCAGGGCCACCACTGCATTGAACATCCTGGCTCCATCCATGTGGACAGGAACCCCAAACTCCTTTGCCAGCTCATGAATCGCTTTCATCCTCTCTAACGGGACACAGGTACCGCCTGAAAAATTGTGGGTATTTTCGATGCACAGCAGGGCAATCTCCTGGCTCTCCAAAATGCGGCGCATGTCGTCAAGGTCCGGCAGGTTATCCTGGTCCAATTTATATGTAACCGGTTCAAGCTGCCCGATGGATGGGGCAAATACCACCTTCTCGCTTAAGTAGATATGCTGCATCTCATCTACCATCACCTTCTGGCCGGGCCTGCAATAAGCCAGAATAGCAGATGTATTGCCCTGTGTTCCTGACGGGAACAATACAGCCGCCTCTTTTCCTGTCATCTCTGCCGCCAGGTCCTCCAGTTCATTGACTGCCAGATCCTCTCCCCTTCCTTTGGAATCCGTCCTTCCGTCATCCCCCAGCTTTGCCTCCAGTATGGTCTCCAGCATTTCCCTGGTTGGCATACTGATAGTGTCACTTCTCAAATCTACCATTTCATTCCCTCCTTAATGGTTATATGGTATTAATAAGCAATATTTATGCCATTTTTCTTCTTTGGTATGGAAAAATACGAAAAAACAGCTATATTCAGAGATATTTTTACTAATATCTGCGAAATATAGCTGTTTTTTTGGGTTTTCTGATTCAATAACTGATGTATGGATGGAAATATATCCCAGATTATGTAAATCTTTTTCATTTGGCGTTTTCTGTCGTGTGTCGCAGATTATATCAAAGGCGTCGCACAGCAACATGCAAGACGCTTCCTGCGACATGAGATACGACTTTGTATGCGACACGAGATACAGAATTTATACAGAATTATATGTGGCATAATATACGGCACTATTTACAGCATTATATACGGCACACTATCTATAGCATTATATGCGGCACACCATCTATAGCATTATATACAGCACACTATCTACAGCATTATATACAGCACACTATCTACAGCATTATATACAGCACACTATCTACGGCATTATATACAGCACACTATCTACGGCATTATATACAGCACACTATCTACGGCATTATATACGGCACACTATCTACGGCATTATATACGGCACACTATCTACAGCATTATATACAGCACACCATCTACAGCATTATATACAGCACACCATCTACAGCATTATATACGACACACTATATACAGCATTACCACTGGTACAACATTCATTATACCTTTCTATACTGTGTATGCCGCATAAAACCATGGACCGTTACTCCATTCCGAATTTTTTGATATACCTCCAAATCGTACTTCTGTGTATTCCAAGAATCCGGGCGGCTTTTGTTTTATTGCCTCCTGCCTGCTCCATAGCCTGGGCCAAACACTCTTCAGTTATTTCCCTGCTTATATTCTCCTGACCCGGTTCCTCCTGACTTCTGTTTACGCGGCCTTTAGTTGCTTTGTAATTCCCTATTCCATTACTTCCCAGAAAGCCGCTGCTATTTCCCCTCTGCTCCATTTCGCAAGGCGGTTCATAGTTTTGAATCACATAGCCAGCAGCTTCCCCTGATATGACAGAGGAATCGCATATGATACGCACCTTCTCCATAAAATGCCTCAGCTGACGGGCGTTTCCCGGCCATCCGTAAGAGGTAAGCACCTTCTCTGCCGCAGGGGTAAGGCAGCATTTTCCCCCGCTTTCCCTGAGAAACAGATTGGCCAGATCAGGAATATCCTCAACCCGTTCCCTGAGCGGCGGTATCTTTAGGGTCAGCACATTAAGACGGTAAAATAAGTCCTCCCTGAATTTGTGCTCACCTACCAGCTCCATCAGGTTTTTGTTGGTCGCTGCAAATATCCTGATATTCACGGGAAAAACCCGGTCGCCGCCCAGACGCATGACCTTACGCTCCTGCAAAACACGCAGCAGCCTGCTCTGAAGGGACATGGGCATTTCCCCTATCTCATCCAGGAAAATGGTCCCATTGTGAGCCAGCTCAAAGAGCCCCATCTTTCCGCTGCGCCTGGCGCCGGTAAAGGCACCGTCATCATATCCAAAAAGCTCACTCTCCAGAATTCCCTCGGGAAGAGCCGCACAGTTTACAGCAACAAAAGGACCGTTTCTGCGGCTGCTGGCATTGTGCATGCTCTGGGCAAACATCTCCTTACCGGAACCCGTCTCACCCAGCAAAAGTACAGTCAGGTCCGTATGGGCGTACCTCTTTGCATGCTGGATGCACTGATTCATCTGCTGGCTGCTTCCGCATATATCCTTAAATGAATAGGTGGCCTGAAATCCCTTGATGCCTTTATCCCTGATTTTATGTTCCCCTCTGGTGATGGTTCCCGCATCATTGAAGGTGATAACTGCACCCAATATCTCTCCATTTTTATATGTTAAGGGAATCATATCATAAAGAATATCAGCCCCATTAATGGAACCTATCTCCTGTATGATTTCCTCTCCTGTTGCCAATACATCATGGACTGCCTCGAAGGCGGGCAGCACCTCTGTTATGGGCGTATCGTAAACCAGCCCGCCCGGATTTGGCAGGTAAGGCTTGGCAACACGGTTCATCCAGGTAATATTTCCTTTTATGTCAACTGCTACATACTTTTCATTGGTGGTATTGAGAATGGTCTTAAGCTCCTCTGCCTTTCTGGTGGCAGCCTTGACCGTGGCAATCAGCTTCTCTGCTTCCTGACACGCATAGGACAATGATTTGTCCGTCAGCTCAATGCGGACTGCGGGCAGTCCCAATTCTCTGGCATAACGTGTCTGGATAAGCCCGCCCACAATCACGTCTACCCCTTCATTTTTAAGCTTCTGGATTTGATGGTACGTATCATCTTCATCCACGGCAAATATCTGCCGTATGCTTACATTCAGAATGGGATTTAAACGCTCCAAACCGCTGAGAAGGTTGTTATAGCCAATGACCCCGATGTTCCTTCCATAGCTGCTGGCCTCAATCAGGGTGTCTGCCATATCCTCAAAGGGGATGGGTATCTCCACCCCCGGCAGGTCCACTACCTTGCGTATCCGCCAGAGAATTCCCCCCCGGCAGTCCCACGCCCTGGCGTATCCGCAGCGCTGTGGCCCCGCGGCCTAATATAACGCTGACCCCGCGCCTGAGCATCTCCGGAACCAGTTCCGGATCCCATACCGTGACGATTACATCCTTATCCAATTTTTTGAATATTTTCTGTGCCTGCTCCACGAAGTCTTCGCTGAAAGCGGCGTACCAAATCTGGCTCATGGAAAGTCCTCCGATTCTTCACCACATAATCACATCAAGCTAAACCGTCTATATCCATATCTCTGATTCGTTTTACCACATCCAAATCCGCCGGAAGCCACTCTACATCATCGAACTGTTCCCTGTTCATCCAACGGGCTGATTTGTGCTCTTTCAGTTGAATTTTCCCCTCTGCAATCGAGCATAAATAGCAATGCATCATCAGATGGAACTGGGGATAATTACATTCAACTGTCATCAAAAATTGTTCCACGATAGCGTCAATACCCAGTTCCTCTTTTAACTCTCGCAGCAATGCCGCCTGGGGAGACTCCCCTTCTTCAATTTTCCCACCAGGGAATTCCCAACCACCTTCAAACTCTCCATAACCTCTTTGGGTACCTAAAAATGTTCCATCCTTATGCAGAACCGCGGCTGCCACTTCAATCTTCTTCATCCTAATGACCCCAGCTTTGTAGAATTATATTAATCAAATGAGCCTTTGCTTAAAATCTTGTTCACACCATCATTATATTTTAATAGCAAATGTGTTCTATGCCATGTCAAGAAGTCCCTATCTGGCTCAAACTCTTTACGAACATTAAGTCTCTTCCCTTCATAAGGTCTGAGGCTTTCATACAATGCCGCATCCGTTTTCGCACTGTCAGATACGATTAACTTTAAATCATCTGTAAAGCTAATAAAACCTTTATCAAATGCCTTATCTATAAGCGGAGATAGACAGATTCCATTTCTTGGATTGAGCCGATTATCTTTGTCCTCTGACCATGGAACAATATGGGATGCTACTAATAACTCCTTTGTTTTAATGCCAGTTACAGCACATTGAAACCCATACTCAAGCTTAACTTGATTTGCAAAAACTTTTTGTGCTGCTCCTCTTGTTTTAGAACTGCCTTCTTGATCCTCTACTCTATAATTTCCTCCCTCCTGCCGTTGATAAAACTTGACTTCCTCATCCATTCCACTGGATATTTCTTTTGGTTCTTGGAGTACCCCAGGTTTAAAACTTAATAGATGAATAAAGTCATTCTTGGTAATTTTATTCATACCATATTGATTAAAAAAATGCTCCCAGTTCTTCCCGCGGTTACGAAATTCCCACTTAAAATCTTCCAGTTCTTCCTGTAACAAAGGCTCATCAAAAATAAATGCTTTTGATATAATTCCTTTCACCCTCTTACCCTCTATGGACTGGATTTTACTAATTTTTCCAGCTCCAAAGAAATAAAATTGTCCCTTTATCTCAGATGCCTTCTGCTGTCTGCGATAGATGAATAAGTCTCCATCTTTTACCTGATTATAATGGTCAATGTCCCAACAATACGCTTCAAAATCAACATCTCCATACGCACTCCCCTTACCCTTTGTATCAAGTATGAAAAAATTGGTACCCTGCATCTCTAATTCATCTCTGTATAATTCTAAGTTTTTATTCATATTGCACCCTCCCCATAGAATCTCCTTTATTTATTCAAATGTCTCAAAAAATTCAGCCATAGAACAGTCCAATGCCACTATAATCTTTTCAAGACTCATAATTGATAAATTCCGTTTTCCATTTTCTACAGATGCAATATAGGTCCGGTCCAGACCTGCCTTAAACGCCAAGGACTCTTGACTTAATAATAGTTCTTTTCTTAATTGGCGTATCCTGTTTCCAACTTTTATTCTTATATCACCGGAAAACTCCATCTCCCTCACCTCTTACAGGTAAGCGTAACGAAATGTGACTTATTTAGCAACGGACTATAAGTCACATATATCTTTACTCCATAAATATTTTATACCACACGAAATGAAAAATCGTTAACTATAAGCTCCCCCGCCGCGTTCACATCAACACATTCTTGCGTCAATCCCTTCTTGCATTCATTCCCTGCAATTGCAGCTGTCCAAAAAAAAAATGCATGACACACCCTCAGGCCCATCATGCATTTTATATTTCAACTATACATTTCTTCCCATCTCATATGCCTGCTTCATAGCCGGCGTACCCTTAATTTCTCCTGCCTGCCAGGCACCTGTTCCATAAATGATTCCCTTTTCCCTGGCTCCTGTCAGACAATCCTGCGTAAATCCCCGGAATCCTTCAATGGTGCGATCCATCATTTTCTGTTCTGTATCCGCAGCAGCCACTATGAAATAGAAATCCTTATTCTGAATTTCGGTATATCTGGGAACTGTGCGGTCAATCAATGTCTTCATCTGTGCATCCATGGTGTAAAAGTACACCGGTGTAGCCAGTACAATGACATCTGCATCCACCATTTTATCCAGTATCTCTGCCATCTCATCCTTTTGAACACACTTATGGGTGGTGTTACAGACACCGCATCCGATACAATATCCAATCTTTCTACTGGCCAGAAAAATCTTCTCCGCCTGATTTCCGGATTCCTGTACCCCACGGATAAACTCATCGCAGAGTGTATCAGAATTTCCGCCTTTCCTTGGGCTTGCTGATATGACTAATACATGTTTACTCATATGTAAATCTCCTCTCATTTTGTTATCTCTCATCATCCTATCATCTGGAGCTAACTTCAAGTCAAGAAGTTTTTATTCCTGCAACCCTAAAATGTAATATTAACTTCTTGTTTCACCAACTAAATTCGTGATTGACGATTTCAGTCTTACACAGAATGTGATATGATTCTCTTGGTAAGTGGATTCCTCCATTAGGAGGATTATTATGCCTAAGAAAAAAGAATATGATCACAAGCACCTTTCAACCAGCCAGCGCATTCACATCGAAAAAGGATTAAATGACGGTTTGTCCTTTGCTGCTATTGCAAGAAAACTAGATAAGCATCCCAGCACCATTGCAAAGGAAGTTAAAAAATACCGGACGCTTCAGCCTCGCGAGAAAGACCCGAAGAAGCCGGCCAGGTGTGCCCT
>OAUK01001050.1_pt1 | contig 10262 bp, 11 predicted proteins | sample 1495131 | NCBI WGS metagenome assembly OAUK01 (sample SAMEA2580009, study PRJEB22360) | human gut metagenome | biome: human gut; feature: human-associated habitat; material: faeces | place: Denmark | collected 2008/2010 | reverse complement strand
TGAGCGTGGCCGACAACTGAAACCGGGCGGGCGGCAAGTCGGGGTTGTGGCCGGTGCCCGATGGCTGAGCGGCCACAACCCTATAAACGAAAGCGTGCATCAAGACCTGAGTCCTGATGCACGCTTGTTTCTGTGGCGTGTGCCTGCGTTCTTAAGTCCGGAGATTCCGCTTTCTTGCGTTCGGCGGAAAAGGTCACACACCTTGTTTAGGAAGTTATCTGTTCGCGCAGAGGTCTGCGCTGTCTGTTGTCGGGGTTTCCCCGTGGGGGGATTTCCTGTCCGGCAGCTTACTTGCCGCTGAACATGTTGTTGTTCACATTGATGGCCTGAGCGGCTACTGCTACAACTACTGCCAATACAATCATCATCGTTACCATAATCTTTTTACCTTTTGTGAGGGCTCAATCCCTCGTTACTTCATCTGTTATCCTTTGTTTTACGATGCAAAGATACTGTTGTTTGCGCACACGGGCAAATCTTTTCCCCTCTTTTGTTCATTCTCTGCGTTTTCCTTGTCCTATATCAAGAATGCAGGAGTAGAGCGGGGGCGGATATGAAGTTCCTGCGATCCGGCAAGCCGAAATAGCGTTTCGGCTGGTCAAAAATTGAGGACTACTGAAAGATAATTACTATTATGGTGGGTATGAATGGCCTTCTAAGAATATGGGATCTTCTATTGTAGTTGAAAAGGAGTCATCTCTTTTCGCCCGCCACATAGCCCACGATGCCGGCCACGATGAGCAGCAGTGAGAGGGCGAGCAGCCAGTTGTGGCCATCGAGGCTGAAGGCCACGTATGCCACTTCCAGTACCACCCCCAGATATACAAGTGGGAGACCGGCGCGGCCCAAGAGTCTTTTCATATTGACTTTCATGACAGGTGAAAACGCTTTGTTGCAGGCAAAAGTAGGAAAAATATTTGGCTGAACCAAAAAAAAGTGGTACTTTTGCACCGCATTTGTCGGAAGAGGCTTCTGGCCGTCGACCGTCGGTGCAACGAATTTTTTAATTATCATTATTTATTAGTAGTATGAATCAATACGAAACCGTTTTCATTTTGACTCCCGTTTTGTCTGATGAACAGATGAAGGAAACGGTCGCTAAGTTCAAGAAGCTGCTCACCGACAATGGTGCTGAGCTCGTGAGCGAGGAGACCTGGGGGCTGAAGAAGTTGGCCTACAACATTCAGAAGAAGACTTCGGGCTTCTACTGCCTGTTCGAGTTCAAGGCCGAACCCTCCGTCATCGAGAAACTCGAGACCGGCTTCCGCCGCGAAGAGAAAGTGATCCGTTACATGACAGTTAAACTTGACAAGTATTCAGTTGCGTATGCCGAGAAGCGCCGCGCTAAGTACGCTAAACTACAGGAGGCTTAATCATGGCAGAGCAGAAGAAACCGGAAGTTCGTTATCTCAACGCACCTTCCATCGACACCAAGAAGAAGAAGTATTGCCGTTTCAAGAAGAGCGGCATCAAGTATATCGACTATAAGGATCCCGAGTTCCTCAAGAAGTTCTTGAACGAGCAGGGCAAGATCCTTCCCCGTCGTATCACCGGAACATCTCTGAAGTATCAGCGTCGTGTGGCACAGGCCGTTAAGCGTGCCCGCCAGATAGCACTGCTTCCTTATGTAGCCGATTTGATGAAATAATTAAAGAGGAGGATACACAATGGAATTAATACTGAAAGAAGATATCATCGGTCTTGGATACAAGAACGATATTGTGAATGTCAAGAGCGGCTACGGTCGTAACTATCTCATCCCCCAAGGCAAGGCTATCATCGCCTCTGCAAGCAACAAGAAAGTGCTTGCTGAGAACCTGAAGCAGCAGGCCCACAAGTTGGCTGCCCTCAAGGCTGCCGCCGAAGAGCGTGGCAAGGCCCTTGAAAATGTTGCTCTTGAGATTGAGGCTAAGGTGAGTGCCACCGGCCAGCTCTATGGCTCTGTGAATGCGGCTACCGTTGCTGCCGAACTCGCCAAGAAGGGCATTGAGGTGGACCGCAAGATCATCACCATGCACGACATCAAGAAGGTGGGCGACTTCGAGGCTGTGGTTCACTTCCACAAGGAGGTTGAGGTGAGAATTCCCGTTCGGGTCGTTGCCGAAAATGTTCCCGTGGCTGCCCCCGTTGAGGAGGCTCCGGTAGAAGCTCCCGCTGCCGCAGAGGTGGTAGAGGAAGAGGCTCCCGCCGCAGAGTAAATCTACAAAAGACAAGATTTTCGCACTGTAAAGCAAATCTATGATAAAGTCCCGGATGCCGGAAACGGTGTCCGGGCTTTTTGGTTTGTGGTCCGATCTCCTAAAAAAGGCTGTCTTCCTGTTGTGGGAGGTCCCTAAGATTTAAAAGATATGTAGAATCCAAAAGGTGGAAAGTGATAGACCTTTCATCTTTCATTATATAAGGTAGGAATCTATAAGAAACGAATCTTCTATTCCAGCAGCTAAGGATACTGTATCCTTATCCTATCAAAACAGAAACCAAAAGGTTCAATAAGGAGAAAGATTCCGAAGGCCTGCCCTTGACTTGCTTTCGGCCAAGTGGGAACTAAAAAGCAGCATGGAAACCATAAAGGTAGATGCAAGCTGCCACCACCAAGATACTGATGGCAGTCAGTAGGGTTATCAATACATTTTCGCTCTTTTTGATTAGTTTTTTTCTTCTTTGTACTTTGTGAAAATATTCTCTTGCGTCATCCATTGTTTTTGGAAATTTCTTTTTATGGAGTTATCGGGCATTGGAGGAGTTGAGATGATGGAACTTACTTTTCGAGTCTGCAAATATCCGGACAATGCCATGAAGCTATTGTTTTTTATATCCTGCTGTCTCCTCTAATTCCCGATGACTTCCCGTTTTAATTTATCGTAATCCAGCCTTAATCATCCCAAAAGGAGTGCGGCCTGCTGCCACCCTTGCCTTTCTCGTCACGGAAAAGCAAGCCTGACTTGGCATCTATGGCCTTGGTTGGTGTCCCACTCCTCGTCTGACACGCCGGGGCTGGCTGTAATCATTATTTTCTCCGCACCCACAAGGAAATGTTCGCTGAAAGGTGCACTATATGGTTTCTTTTCCATAATCTTGCTGTTTTTATCTGATTACAGTTTTCTTCCCCTGATAGATATACACCCCATGTTGCGGACGGGCTATATGTTGGCCGTTGAGGTTATAGTAGGCGTTGTCGTTGTTGTTGGTGGCAGTATCGATTTCGATACTCTCAATGCCGGTGGTGGAACTGTCGTCGAAGTCAAGCACCAATTTGGCACCGGAAGGCAGCGGGCCCGTCTTCATGTAGGCCTTGTGTACGGTGAAGTTAGGGATGATGGTAGTGGCTTTACGGAAAAGTCCATCCCTCATCACATATACAGGCTCGGTGGCTGTGGCTGCTACAGACTGATAGTTTACGGTGACCCCCGTCATGATGTTGTCTGTCACATTGTAGGTCTGGCTGTCCTGCTCACCGATGGTGTAGTAGAAGCCGGTGGATGTTTGTTCTTGGTCAAGCACTTTGAGCAGCACGCCCGTGTTGGCAGGCACGTAGGAATAACTTGTGTTTCCACCTTTCTCGTCTATGCTTGTCATGTGTACGTGGTAGGTGCTTGTGCCATAGTCGCCTGAGCCGGGCCGGATGTTGGTGCCTGCCACGAAAGCAGCTACTTTGGAGTTGCCTTTGACGGTGAAATAATCGCTGAAGTCGGTATCGAACTCACGGGCGAAGGTTCCGTATTTCTTGTTGATGGTCACACCGGGAATTTCAAACCCGATGCGTGAGGTGAAGTCATACCGGCTTGGATCGTTGTTGCCGGTAGCAGGGTTGTAAACAGTCTTTTTCCAAGTATCCTTGTATTTCTGGAGAGCCGACTTCTTCACGTAAATATTCGTAGTATTGGCAAACTCGTTGTAGTCGTTTCCTGTTTCGTCGAGTTCGAATCTTGTCGTGCTCAGCATTTCCTTGGCCGGGTCAGAGCCGATGAAGAACACACTCTGCACATCGCTCGTGTTGAGCGTGATGTTGGTCTTAAACGCTTTGGCGCCGATATATTCCACGTTCTTTTTCACCACCACCTCTTTCACTTTGTCTGTGGTGTTTTGGAAAGCGTAGTCACCGATGAGGCTCACTGCATAGGTCTTGCCACCGTTGGCCACGGTCTCGGGTATCACAAAGGTGTAGTCGGTGATTCCGGCAGCCAGCAGGTCTACAGTGTTTTCAGACACAGGCAGATACTCTACATTGTCCACTTCAAACGAAGACCTGATGTCATTGAATTTCTTGTAAAAATCGGAAGCCTCGTATTGTGCCAACAGGCTCTTTCTCACATAGATGTTGATATTCTTGAACATGTTGGTCGTTCCCGCCTCACCTTCGTCAAAGCTCTTGTGGCTTTCCTGTTGATTGATTTTGGTCGGGTCGATCATTTTATCACAAAGGAAGGCAATGGTGTTCAGTTTGGTGCAGAGGCTGAACGCCCGGTCTCCGATTTCCGTCACTTTGTTTGGAATCATCACATTGGTCAATTCCTTGCACTCATAAAAGGCAAAGTCACCGATTTTAGTGATGGATGGCGGTAGTAGGGTGTACTTGCTATTGGCTTTTCCGTGGGGGAAGAGGACGAGAGTCGTCTTATCTTTTGTCAGCAGATAGCCGTCCAGACTGGCATACTTGGCATTGGCTTTGTCCACGTTAATAGCGGTCAGGTTTTCGCAATATTTGAATGCTTCAGAGCTGATGTCTTCCATGTTTTTAGAAATATGCACATCATGGAGTGCGGCACAGTTGCGGAAAGCCTCGCTCTCGAGTTTTTTCACACTGTTGGGAATGTCGATATGAGTCAATCCGCAGTCGGCGAAAGCCCCTTTCCCAATGGTTTCAATCACGGCATTGGTGGCAAATTCGGCCGTTTTTAGGTTGTTACATCCTGAAAAGGCATTTTTTTGAATGGTTTTGACGGTCTTGGGAAATACGATTTTCTCCAATCCTTTCAGACTGTAGAACGCCCCTTCTTCGATGGTCTCCAAGTCGCAAGCACCCTCAAAGTTGAAAGTCTTCAGTTTGGTGTTGGTTTCAAGTGCTCCTCTCGTAATCGTCTTTAACTTCGAACCGTCCGGCACGTTGATGGTTTCGAGATTGTTGCATGATTGGAATATCTTGTCCAACTTTGTCAATGCTGAAGGTAAGGTAACCTCTTTCAGCTTCTGAAGCCAACCGAATGCAGACTTTTCGATGGTTGCCACATGGGAAGGTTCTGCAAAGGTCACTTTCGTCATATTATACACATTGTTGAATGCACTTTCGTTTATCTTTTCTACGTTGGTAGGGATAGTGAGTTCGGTCACGGTGCTACAACCGGCAAAAGCATTTTTGCCAATGGTCTTCACTGCCGTATCGACAGTGTATTTGCCGGCATTAACGGCTTTCTTGGGTGGGAAGAAATAGAGTGTCGAACGGTCTCCCTTTGAATAGACTACACCATCTACAACCTCAAAATTCAGACAGTCGGCGGGAGCTTTGTATTCACTGATGTTCTCACAACTGGAGATGGCTCCGTCCACGCCATCTATTTCCAAACCTTTAGGCAGCGTCACGGTTTTCAGTTGCTGGTCTCCATAAATTGATGTGTTGTTGAGCTTGGTCACCTGATTCAAGTCAATGGTCTCCATGAATTTGTTGTTGTCGATGGCGCGAGACGCAATGGACGTGATGCCATCGGGCACTTTATAGTTCTTCTCTGTCCTTGCGCGGGGATAGAGAATCAGCTCTGTGTCCTTGCAAAGTGCCCCTCCTTTGATTTGATAGGCCGGGTGACCGCCTGTGGCAATGGTAAACTCGGCTATATCGTCTGATGGGGTGATGGTGGGAAACCCTGCGTCCACGTGCTGCAGGTTTTTCGGCAAGATCAGTTTGGTGAGTCCTTCCACCTTATGGAAGGCACTGTGATAGATCTTCTCCACATTTTCGTTAACCTTGTAGCTACCTCCGGAGATGGCATCCAGCTGAGACGGCACCGAATAAAGCTCCTTTTTCCCTTTCGAATAAAGGCAGCCATCGGCATCAGATTCGAAGGCGGCATTGCCGTCGGCTACGGTGATTTTCGGTTTGTTTCCGATGTTGTAAAAAGCGGTGTGGGCGATGTAGGTTACGCTCTTTGGAATAACGAGTGTGGCAAGGTTGGCTCCTCCGAAGCTGGAGTCTTCTATGCGCGTGATGGTTTCCGGAAGCGTTATAGCGGTAATGTTCTTGCATTGTGCCCCTCCTCCGCCTACTTGCGTGACATGGAAGGTCGTGCCCTTTTTGTCGTCAAATGTACTTGGGATGGTGATAGCCCCCGACTTAGTGTCTTTTACACCAACGAAAGATACGTCAAAGTTTGTTGTGTTTAACACTTTATACGCTAAGTCTCCGTCCCAGTAAATCTCTCCATTATTATAAGCTTTCAGCCGTATAGGTGTTGCCAGTAAAAGCAATACGAGTGTAAAGAGTAAAGTTTTTTTCATTCTTTTTGTTTTTGATGGATAAACGGTTTTAAAACTCTTAGTTGTCTTGAAATTTTCTTTTTTCCGCCTTCCGTGTTATACTTGCATTTATAAATGTTCTACCGTTGGAATGTGCCCGTCAGGCATCATTGGCAAAATTACGAAAAAAGTTTGGAAGTCCCCAAGAGTTTTCGGTTTAAATTTTTAATTTATGGGAATCTGTCCTCTTATTTACAAGATGTTGGGCTTAGGGAGGCTGTGATGTTTTCTATGTTTTCCACTGTTTTCTATTTTGTCTTGGTGGGATAGATGGCATGTTTATGTCTGCTATTTGTGGCAGTCAAGTATGATTTTATGATTCTCGCAAAGTATTTGTTACTTCACGCAAAGGCATTTTCCCCCATTTCTGCTATTTTTGCAGTCAAAGTATTAGGTGGCTGACCTCAATTCTATAATCATTTGTAATTTAACTTAATCGCATCAAAACTTATGAAAAGGTTTTTATCGCTTTTCCTGTTGTTCTTATCCCTGTGCCTACAGATGAGGGCGCAGACATGGGAAACGGTCATGGTGGGGGCTACTTCCCGCAGGACGCTCACTTATGTGCCTAAGCGTGTGGAGAAATCTCCGGCATTGGTGATTTCTCTCCATGGTATGAATCAGAGTCCCGAATATCAACAAGGACAGACCCAATGGAATGCGCTCGCAGATACAGAAGGGTTTATCGTGACCTACCCGGAGAGCAAAGGCAGCATGTGGGATGTTTCCGGGGCCAGTGATATCTTGTTTGTAAAAGCTGTCATAAAGGATATGGAGCTGAAGCACCATGTGGACAAGAATCGTATTTACCTTTCGGGTTTCTCTATGGGCAGTTGGCTGACCTATCTGTGCATGGATAAGTTGGCAGATGAGATAGCTGCGATAGGGACGGTTAGTGGGGTTGCGATAGGAAGACAGCCAAGCGCGAATCGCAGGGTGCCTGTCATACACATCCATGGTACCGGTGACAATGTGTTCAAATATACGGGGGATCTTTCCCATCCGGCAGGGGGGTATCCCGACATCGGTGAATATGTGAGGAGGTGGGCGGCCTATGAAGGTTGTGACACGGAGCATCCTCAAGTGGTTACCCCATATCCCCACGACAATAAAAAGAGCTCGGCGACTCGCTATATATATAGTAATGTGGATGAGGGCATAGAGGTAAGTCTCATTGCCATAGCCGGCAAAGGGCATTGGCATTCCAATGAACCGGGCGGTGTAGAGACCACCAAGGAGCTATGGTCCTTCTTCAAACGATATAAGTTGTCCGCATCGTCTGCCCCTGACCCCAATTTCCATATTTATCTCTGTTTCGGCCAGTCAAACATGGAAGGCAATGCCAAGATAGAGGAGCAGGACAAAGGGGGCGTGGATCCTCGTTTCATGGCAATGTATGCACTTGATGATGCCCGGGCCGGTTGGATGATGGGGCATTGGCACACCGCCACTCCCCCGCAGGCTCGCCCTTATACGCAGCTGTCGGTGGTGGATTATTTCGGGAGGAGGATGGTGGCAAACTTGCCCGAGGATGCAAGGGTAGGGACGATAACAGTAGCTGTGGGGGGCGCGAGTATCGATCTCTTTGACAAAGACAAGTATCAAGCCTATCTCCATGACTCCAAAACGCCCGATTGGCTCAGAAACTACGCTAAGGAGTATGGAGGAAATCCGTATGGGCGGCTCATCGAACTGGCCAAGCAGGCCAGGAAGGAAGGAGTGGTTAAGGGCATCCTCCTTCATCAGGGCGAGACCAACAATGGTCAGCAGGACTGGCCTTTTAAGGTGAAGAAAATATACAATGACATTCTTGCCGACCTTGGTCTGGATGCCAAAGATGTGCCGCTGCTTGTAGGCGAGTTGGGCCAAAAGGAACAGGGGGCGGCCTGCTGGGCGCACAATGCCCTTATCGACAATATTGCCGCGGTGATCCCTACTGCCCATGTCGTCTCTTCCAAGGATTGTCCTTTGCAGACGGATAAATTGCATTTTACGGCAGAGGGCTATCGTGTCTTCGGTAGGCGTTATGCCGACACCATGCTTGGCCTCTTGGGGGGCGTACCGGTGGAGGCACGTAATTACTATATCCGATACGATGTTAAGGCGGGTGATAACCTTTGGGACCAGCAAGCCATTTACAACTTGCCAAACGCATTGGAGAAAAATGCCCGTTATACGCTTACGATGAAGGTGAGGACCTCGGCTGATTGTGAGACTCTGGGTTTCTGGCCCGTATGGAATGCCAGTCCTAACAAGAACAAATGGAATAACAGTGCGGATGTGCAGTATGAGGCGGCCTATCCGGTGAAGGCCGGCGAATGGAGAACCTTGACTTGGCACTTCTCCACTCGGTTCGCGTTGGACACCTTCCAGTTTGTCTTTGGTAAATATACCGGCACACTTGATATAGATGATATCATTTTGGTCAAAGATGGTACGACGGAGAATCTTATCGCTAATTCGGATTTTTCAGCGAGGCATATCCAAGGATGGACTGCTAATTGGCATGGTCCCACCTGTTATCTTGCCAATGATGCTCATCAAGCGACAGGTATGGAGGGGCCCACCGTGGCCGCGGGCAATAGGGATGATGCTTACTACACCCTCCAAGGAGTCCGTGTGCCCCGTCCGGGCAAGGGCATCTATATCCATCGTGGCAAGAAAGTCGTATTCAGGTAGCTGCTGATTTCTCTTTCGCCCTCCCAAACACTTAAAGTTTGTAAAAAAATAACGTTATACTAAACTTTATCCTTAAATTTGCATCAGATTCAGTAGAGTCTTCTTCCCGCACGCAAGTGGGCGGCCGTGACAAGCGGTCGGGGCACGGATGCGGTGGAAAGGCTAAGTAACAGAAAAAGAATCCCGGAAAAAACGAAGGAAAAACAAACTAAATGTAGGAGAAAATGACAATGAAGAAAATAATGCTGGCCCTGACGCTGCTCATCGCTGTGGCAGCCACGGCATCGGCTCAGGCCGAAATCAAGTTTGACAAGCTCACGCACAACTTCGGTACATTCAACGAAGCTGACCCGAGTCAGAAGGCTGTCTTCACGTTCACCAACGTGGGCGACCAACCGCTGGTCATCAATCAGGCGGTGGCCAGTTGCGGTTGCACGGTGCCCAACTACACCAAGCAGCCCATCGCCCCGGGACAGAAGGGCCAAATCAGCATCACCTACGATGGTAAGGGACGCTTTCCCGGTCACTTCAAAAAGACCGTCACCGTGCGCACCAATGGTAAGGTGGAACTCACCCGCCTCTATGTGGAGGGCGTGATGGAGGAGAAGAAGTAAAAAGCCTCACTCCCCCCGGTATCTCTCCGAGAGAGGGGAGGGGGATATGCCATGGGCGGATGGTGGCGAATGATATTGACAAAAACACCTCCGCCAAAATTCTTCAACCAGCATGGGAAGCCGGCTTAAAGTAACCGAAAAAGTCTGCCGATTTCCCTATTCGGGTTCTTCGAATGTGTGAAAGAGCCACACCGGAGAGACAAAAGGGCCGCAGTTGCATCGCAACTGCGGCCCTTTTGCAAGCCCGTTTGGGCTTTTCCATACCTGTTTTTGACTCCGGATTTGTGTCGGTAAAATTCAAACGGCTGATTGTCAGCACTTTGCAGATGCCGCCAAAATCGCGCATTTGCGCCCGGATGGGCTGTCCGTTGCGAATATCGCAAGCAGAGAGCCCGAAAAGAGACAATTAGTTTGACATTCTCTTATTGCTTCAGAAGAGGCTGCCTATCTGGTAGACGGCAGCCG
>OAUK01001049.1_pt1 | contig 10265 bp, 10 predicted proteins | sample 1495131 | NCBI WGS metagenome assembly OAUK01 (sample SAMEA2580009, study PRJEB22360) | human gut metagenome | biome: human gut; feature: human-associated habitat; material: faeces | place: Denmark | collected 2008/2010 | reverse complement strand
CCGCCTCGGTGAAAGGGAAAAGGGCGAACCCTTCAGGGGTCCGGCAGCCGCAGCAATCGGCACGGCAGTAGTAGCAGGACTTGCATATACGGTAAGCCAAGCGGACGAGGCGAAAGGGGCGTTAAATGATTTTTGCGCATCTACGGGAACGGCGACAGAAGAGGCAGACCAGTATAAGCAGGTTATGGAGAATATCTATAACGGCAATTATGGCGAGGGCTTTGAAGATATAGCAGCGTCTATGGCAACAGTCAAGCAGCAGGCGGGCGATTTGGGAGTGGACGAGCTGGAAAAAATGACGACCAACGCATTAACCCTGCGTGATACGTTTGAAATGGACGTAGCGGAAAGTACAAGGGCTGCAACGCAGCTTATGCAGCAGTTTGGAATATCCGGCGACGAGGCATATAACCTGATTGCGCAGGGAGCGCAGCAGGGGCTTAACCAGAATGGGGATTTGCTGGACGTTATCAACGAATACAGTAACCAGTATGCGCAGGCAGGGCTAAGCGCCGAGGATATGTTTAACTCTATCCAGAATGGGGCAAATGAGGGCGTGTGGAGCATTGACAAAATGGGCGACGCTTTCAAAGAGTTTAGCATACGAATGAATGACGGAACGGCAAACGAATACCTTACCAGTCTGGGGCTGAACGCAGACGAAATGGTGGGGAAATTCCAAGCCGGGGGCGACAGTGCAAAAGAGGCAATGAACCAGATAAGCGAGGCGCTAAAGAATTGCGACGACGAAAGCCTACAGTATACCGCAGGCGTAGGGCTTATGGGTACTATGTGGGAAGATATGGGAGCAGATGCCTGCACTTCCCTTATGGACGTTGAGGGACAGATAAGCAAGACCACGGACACAATGGGGCAGATTAACGCCGTTAAGTATGACACATTCGGCGAGGCTATGAAAGGCGCAGGCAGGATATTGCAGACCAGCTTTATTATGCCTATCGGAGAGCAGGCGTTGCCGATTTTCAGCCAGTTTGCAAATGAATTGCAGCAGGGCGCAGCCGCAGCGGGCGGAGATATGGGAAAAATGGCGCAGAGTTTCGGGGACGCTCTGGCAAATATGGTAAGCGGGCTTTCTGATATGCTGCCGCAAATTACCACATTTGCCGTGGAGCTTGTAACCGGGCTTGCTGACGGAATTGTAAATAGTGCGCCTACAATCGTACAGTCTGGCGTAGATATGATAACGTCTTTCGTGGACGGCATTATAACGGCTATTCCTACTCTGACAGAGAGCGCCGTAGAAATCGTAACAACGCTGATTGACGGTATTGTAGAACTGATACCAGATATAGCAGAGGGAGCGGTACAGATTATTGCAGGACTGGCAGAGGGGCTGGGGCAGGCGTTGCCGGAGCTGATACCAAGTGTGATAGATGCAGTGCTTACAATCGTGGAAACTCTGGTAAACAATGTGCCTATGCTGATTGATGCAGCGATACAGCTTGTAACTGGGCTTGCAGACGGTATTATAGCAGCGCTGCCCGTGATTATCGAACGATTGCCGCAGATTATAACGGCTATCATAAATGCGCTGGTTGAGGGTATCCCGCTCATTCTGGAAAATGCCGCAGAGATTGTGGTAGCGCTGGTAGACGGAATTATTAACGCAATCCCGCTTTTGATTGAAGCAATGCCACAGATTATCGTAGCTGTTGTAACGGGACTGATTGAGGGACTGCCGAAAATTGCAGATGCAGCAGCAAAGTTAGTAAGTACCATTATAGGAAAATTGGTAGAGTTGCCGGGACAGATTGCGGGAGCAATAGCGGACGGCATAAACAAAATAGCCGAGTGGGGCGCACGTATGCAGGCAAAAGGCGGCAACGTGATTACAGAATTTGTAACAAAGGTTATTACCATTGTTAAGGAGATACCGCAGAAAATCTGGAATAGCATTATAGGAGCAGTTACAAAAGTAGCCACATGGGGCGCAAACATGGTAAGCAAAGCCAAAGAGGTAATGAATACCATGCTTACGGGAATTGTGACAATAGTAACCCAGACACCAGAAAAAATATGGAACTGCATTATAGGAGCAGTTACAAAAGTAGCCACATGGGGCGCAAACATGGTAAGCAAAGCCAAAGAGGTAATGAATACCATGCTTACGGGAATTGTGACAATAGTAACCCAGACACCAGAAAAAATATGGAACTGCATTATAGGAGCAGTTACAAAAGTAGCCACATGGGGCGCAAACATGGTAAGCAAAGCCAAAGAGGTAATGAATACCATGCTTACGGGAATTGTGACAATAGTAACCCAGACACCAGAAAAAATATGGAACTGCATTATAGGAGCAGTTACAAAAGTAGCCACATGGGGTAGCAATATGCTTTCAAAAGCCCGTGAGGTAATGGGTAATATGGTAACTGGCATTGTAAATGTGGTTACACAAGTGCCGGAAAAAATCTATAACAGCATATCCGGCGCAATTTCCAAAGTAGCCCAGTGGGGGACAGAGGTAAAAAACAAAGCCGTAGAGGGTATGCGAATGGTGCTTGACGGTATCACGGGCGTATTTTCAAATATTGGAAGTACATTTGCAGAAATCGGCAGCAATATTGTAAGCGGTATCTGGAACGGCATAAGCTCTGGCTGGGATTGGCTGAAAGATAAAGTTTCAAACCTTGCAAATAGTTTGCTCGACGCAGCAAAGGACGCTTTGGGAATTGAAAGCCCGTCAAAAAAGTTCCGTGACGAGGTTGGTAAATTCATGGCGCAGGGTATTGGCGTAGGCTTTTCTGATGAAATGGACAACGTAAACAGAATGATTGAGAAGAGTATACCGAGAGAGTTTGACACTGGCGTAAAGGTTGATGTAAGAAAAGACATTGATTTTGACGACGACGGGGACAAGCCAAAACCAAGACCAAGAGGCGGCGCAGCTGGTGGCGGTTTTACCGTTATCCAGAATATTTACGCAAATACCACAGATTATGCAAAGCAGCAGAAAGAGGCAGCAAGGCAGTTTAAGATGATAGCAAGGACGGTGTAGCCTATGGAATATGAAAAACTGACTTATACAAATGAAAGAGGCGAGAGCGTAGAGCTTAGCACAGAAAGCGTGTACCATTGCAACGTAAGCAAGGACGTAGAGGGAATAGCGGGCGTTACGAATGTGGTATACAGCACAAACAGTATGGGGCAGCATGGCGACACCTACGTAGGGCAGCGTATCGAGGCACGGGACATTGATATACTGGGGCATATCAACACAAGGGACAAGGCGCAGGCATACGAACTGCGCCGCCAGCTGCTTAAAGTATTGAACCCAGAGCTTGACGGTACGCTTTCCTATGAGTTTGGCAGCTTTAAGCGTGTTATAAACTGCCGCCTGCATGGAGAACCGAAGATAGAGCGAAAAAAGGTGCTGTTGGAGTTTTCTATACCGCTTGAGTGCCTTAACCCGTTCTGGCGGGAAGTTGAAGAAACAAAGGAAGATATAGCAAGCTGGGTAGCGGCGTGGCATTTTCCGTGCGTGATTGAAAAGGATAACCCTAAGAGCATGATTTACGGATACAGAGCGGAAAGCGTGATTGTAGATTGCTATAATGAGGGCGACGTATCCACAGGTATGCGGGTGCGATTTGTGGCTTTGGGGACAGTAAAGAACCCTATTCTTTTAAATGTGGATACTGGGGAATTTATTAAAATCAATGTCACAATGCAGACCGGGGACACGATAGAAGTAAGCACAAAATACGGCAGCAAGGGGGCAAAGCTGATACGTGACGGAGTGGAAACAGACTATTTCCGATATGTGGACGTAGACAGCACTTATATGCAGCTTGCCATAGGCGACAATAATTTTCGATATGATGCGGAAAGCGGCGTAAATTCTATGGAAGTTTCCATTTTCTACAACAAGGAATATCTGGGGGTATAAGTATGGAGCTTAGAGTATTTGATAAAACCATAGAGCCGCTGGGGGCAATCGACGAGCTGGCAAGTCTTTTATGGCATATAAAATATTTTGATGTGGGAACATTTAGCCTGCTTGCACCGATTACAGACAATAACAGTAAGTTGCTGATAGAGGGCAATGTGATTGTAAAGCATGACGGAAAGCAGGAAGTTACAGACGCAAACGGCGGCATCTGGCGCAGGGCGGCACAGATTACCTACGTGCATATTACGAAAGACGAGAACGGGTTAGAGCAGATAGAGGCGCAGGGCTTTACATTGAGCCGCTGGCTGGGAAAACGCTGCATATACCCGCAGATAGTGGCAACAGCCACAAACCAGAGTTTAATAAATACTATGGTAACGAAAAACTGCGGCAGCGGGGCAGCAGAGAAAAGGCGGTTTAAACAGTTTGAAACGCTGACGCAGGAAACCATAGCAGGCAGTCAAGTGGAGTATTCTAACCAAGTGTGTGCTAATCTGGGGACAGAAGTAAAAGCACGGGCGCAGGCTGGAAAACTGGGCTATGACATTTTGATAAACGAAAGAGAGAAGAAATACGGCTTTTATCTGTATAAGGGCAAAGACCTTACAGCGAAAAACGACGAGGGTAACACGCCCTGCATATTTTCAAGAGATTTTGACAATGTAAACGAGCAGGAATATACAGCTAGTATAGAAAACTGCGGCAATTTTATTTATGTGCAGGGAGCAGCAGACGACAGCGGCAGCCAGCCTATTGTAACCGTGGACGGAGAGGGAGCGACGGGCATAGAGCTGGACGAGGTTTTTTGTGATGCCACAGACATTGCACGCAAATACCAGAGCGGGGAAACAGAGATAACGATACCGCTTAGCGAATATTTGCAGATGCTTAAGACAAGGGGAGAAACAGAGTTAGAGGGATACGGGAAAAACATAAATTTTGTATCGACCATTAACACAAACTCAAACCTAAAGTTTAAGGTTGATTTTGACTTAGGGGACAGAATTACTTGCAAAGAGGAAAAATGGGGTATACAGATAGATGCACGGATAACCGAGGTAAAAGAGATTTACCAAAAAGGCACAGAAGAAATAGAGGCAACATTTGGGGAAAGCCTGCCTACTCTGGTGGATAAAATTAGGAAAGTGAGGTAAGGACAATGGCAAATTGTTTACCATTCAATGCAGTATATGACGGCGAAAATTACGACAGGGTATATAAAGCCGAGGACTGGGCATGGTATTTTGCTACATTCATTGCAAACGGTATTTTCCCAAAACCGAGCGACGGGCTGCAAGTGATTGCGTACAGTGGCATGGAAATAAAGGTAAATGCGGGTTTTGCGTTTATTAACGGGTATGCCTTTAAAAACCCAGCCAGCCACAGTATAAGGCTTGACATGGCAGAGGGTGCGCTTAACCGTGTAGACAGAGTGGTAGTGCGTTGGGACTTGCCGCAGCGTGATATTTACATAGCGGTACTGAAAGGCACACCGTCTGCAAAACCACAGCCGACAGCAGTAACACGTAGTACGGAAATATGGGAGCTGGCGCTTGCGGATATTTACGTAGGAAAAGGTGTTACAAAGATACAGACCAAAGACATAACAGACCAGAGATTTAATAGCAGCGTGTGCGGTATTGTAACTGGAACGGTGGAAGAGATAGACGCAAGCGTACTGACAAAGCAGTTTGACGACTTCTTTAAGACCTATAGCGCAGCGGTGCTGGACGAGTTTAGCGTATACAAGCAGAATATGGAAAAGTACCTTAAGGACATTGCCGGGGTATATGAGCAATACGTAAGCAAGACAGAGAGCTTATTTGCAGAATATGAGAATAAGTTTAGCGAGCGTTATACCAGCTTTGAGAGTACCTTAGATAAATGGGACGAGGAACTTTTAAGAGCCTATACAGAATTTATGGCAAAAATTCAGCTTTTCCAGACAGAGGCAGAAGCCGAGTTTAATACATGGTTTGAGGGCATTAAGGACAAGCTGGGGGAAGATATTGCAGGCAGTCTGCAACTGCAAATTGAAGAACTGGCAGCCACGATAGACGGGATGCGGCAGCAGGCAGAGGAAAGCGGAAAGGAAACAAAAGAGGCGCTGACAGAGCTTGACAAGAGGCTTACTGCGGTAGAAAACGGCTGGGGTATCAATTATAACCATGATGCAGTATTAGGCTTGTGCTATATGGGTGCAGCATGGTTGAGCCAGCATTACGAAAGAACAGAGGAAACGGCAGTATTAGGAGTTGCATATATTGGTAATTCCTATCTTGCAAATACATTTTAGGAAAGGCGGATACTATGAAAGGATTTCCAAAGACATTAAAAACAAAAGCGGATTATTACAACTGCCTTGCAATGGTAGCAGCTGGGGAACTGGACGCAGCGGACTTAGAAAGAAAAATTGAAAGTCTGGAAAAACAAAGGTATATCCAGTGCGCCGTAGTAGAAACTGCGCCGGAGAAAAAGGCGGTAACAATTTATTACTGCGCAGAGGCGGCAGAGGGCATGGTATTTGATGCGGACGGAGTGACCGGGACGGTAACGGCAGTTACGCATATTCAGAGCGAAAAAGCAAGGGAAATGGAAGAAAACGGGAACGACAGAACCGTATTAACGCTGTCTAAGGGCGTAGAGGCGGCAGGCGGTGTAATTGCGCTGGAAACGGCAGCAATGGTAGCAGGAATGACAGCAGACGATATTAAGGCACTGAAAGGAGTTTTAAAACAGTATGAGTAGATTATTGGTGGACGACGTAACAAAAACAGACCGCAGGGCGCTTTTGAATGTAAATAAAATGGCAACAATCAGCGACATTGTAGCGCCGACAAGAGAGTATCTGCGTGCAAGCGGCGCAGACGAGCTGACAGTAGAGAGCGGCTGCGTAATTGCTGTAGGCGGCGCAGGCATCTTTAAGACCGCAGAAACGAAACTTACGGCGGCTAATCTGGATGCTGGGGCAACGTTTGCCGTTGGAAATGATTACTATGTGTATATCTGCGACAGCAGGGTAGATGCGCAGGACGAGCAGTATGTTATTTCCCTTAACTCTACATATCCGAGCGGCTGGAACGCAAGCAACAGCCGTAAAATTGGCGGTACAATTATACAGCAACTTACAGCCAGTAAACAGCAGCGGTGCTCTTTTCGGTACTGGCTGGGAAAGTGCAGTAAGCAACGGGATTGTACCACGCAGCGTATGGACTATGGGACACCGCCCAAAATGCAACCCGGAGGGAATGGTATATTTAGGCGGTGGCACATGGGTAGACATTTACCTTAATTCAGACGACGGGGCAGAGGGCTTAAAATCAGAGTATAATTGTGCGCCTATGACTGGCACAGAGGGCATGAACTGGTACAGATTTACAGAAAGGCTGATGAAGAGCGGCAAGCGTATGCCGGATTACAGCGAGTTTTGCGCCTATGCTTTTGGCAGCCCGCAGGGATTGACAGAGAATAATACAAACGCATGGAGTGCAAGCTCAAATACACAGCGTGGAGTAACAGGCAGCGTAGTAAATGCAGTTTCTGCCGTGGGATGTGTAGATGCCGTAGGGCGTGTATGGGAATGGCTTAACGATTTGATTACCAGAGCAGAACACGTAACAAATAAAGATTACCATGCAAGCGAGGGCTGGGGCTGGGACTTAAAAAGCCCGTTACGTGATGAGGGTACAAAGTACGACGTTGGTAATATCTATCAGTATTACGCTTATTCTTTGGCGGCGCTGCTGGCGGGCGGCTGCTGGAGCAATGGCGTTAATGCGGGCGCACGTGCCGTGGTTTGCGGCAATTGCCCGTGGGGTGTCGTCACGTCTTTCGGCGTGCGTGGGGCGTGTGACAGTCTGTAGACGGCGGGCGAAAGCCCAGCCGCTACAAGAGGGTTGAGAAATGACGACCAGAGATAAAAGCGACAGACTACACCAGAAAATATATGATTTTCTGCTATACATTTATCCATTGCTAAGCAAATATCCGAAGTATGAAAAATTCAGCCTACAGACAGCGACCAGAAACGCAATACTGGAAATGCTGCAAGACGTTATCAAGTGGCAGAAAACGGCGACGAAAAGCCACCTATATGCAGCAGATACAGCATTGCAGCAAAGTAAGGAATTGCTGCGGCTGGCAAATGACTTAGGATATAGCGCAATGAACGCCCAGCATTACGGCGTAAGCTGTAGGAAACTAAAGGAGCTGGGCGTAATGCTGGCAGAGATTATAGAAGAGGTAAAGGCTACAAAGTAGCGTAAATATGGGGCAGCTGCTTACTACAGCCCTTTGGCAGCGCTGATAGCGGGCGGCAACTGGAACAATGGCGTTAATGCGGGCGCACGTGCCGTGAATTGCAACAATTACCCGTGGAATGTCAACACGAATATCGGCGTGCGTGGGGCGTGTGACTTAGTGAGAGCATTTTAGGCGCAGTGTTTTACGAAATGCTGGCAAGGACTTTATATTAGGCAGATGCTTAATAGTCTATAGTCAGAGTGGCTGTCCCGCCGCAAGGCAAAGAGAAAAAGTAGGGCTGCTGGTTAGTAGCTGCGGCGAAAGGCAGGAGCTTTTTAATGAAGAGGATAGGATATACAAAAGACCGGGACGGAAAAACAATTACGCTTATTGGGGCTATGGCAGATTGCGGGAACGTACAGAAAGCCTATAATAAGGCGAGAAAATGTAAGAGGTACAGAAAAGACGTACTGATATTTACCAAAGACAAAGAGGAAAATTTAGACCGGGTACGCAATGACATTTTAGGGCTTGCCTATGAGCCGGGAGAGTATCGGTATTTTAAAGTATATGAGCCGAAAGAGAGGCAGATAATGGCGCTGCCATTCTATGACAGAGTGGTGCAGCACGCTATAAACAATGTGTTAGAGCCTATTTTTAACAAACGGTTTATTTCCCATTCTTACGCCTGCCGGAAAGACAAAGGTATGCACGCTGCCTCTGATGCGCTGCAATGCTGGCTATACGACTGGGACAAGTACCATAAAGACCAGCCACTATACGCAATCAAAGCGGACATACACCACTATTTCCAGAGTATCACGCATGAGATACTTAAGGCAGAAATCAGAAATATTATCAAGGACAAGCAAACGCTTGTATTGATAGAGCGGATAATAGACCATAACGGGCAGATGCCGGACGGCGTAGGGATACCAGTAGGAAACCTTACAAGCCAGCTGTTTGCTAATATTTATCTCAATAAGTTAGACCAGTACGCAAAGCATACGCTGGGCGTTGGTATGTATGTGCGGTATATGGACGATTTTATAATACTTAGCCCAGACAAGGAAAAGCTGCGGTACTGGCTGGCAGAAATTGAAAGATTTTTAAGGGACGAGCTGCGGTTAGAGCTGAACCCTAAGACAACGATTTTAGCCGCAAAGAACGGAATAGATTTTGTTGGATACAAACACCGGGCAACACATAGGAAAGTACGACCGGATAGCATTAAGCGTATCAAGAAAACCATTAAGAAATACGAAAGAGGAAAGATTACAAAAGAGCAGTTACAAAAGAGTATACAGAGCTGGACGGGACACGCAGGACACGCCGACAGCTACAACTTACGAAAGAAAATAATCATGCTGGCGCAGGCAGCAGAAGAGAAAGGGGGCAACATTTCATAAATGGCAGGAAACGCCTTACTAAAGACGCTGGAAGAACAGCAGGAAATCATACAGCAGCAAAGTGCGTTGATTGTGGAACTGGTGGAAACGTTGGAGCAATGGGAGCAGGCAGCGGGCTATGATGCAGGAGAATTAAAAGAAAGGGCAGCAAGGTTGTGGGGAAATGGTGGAGAAACCGGGACAGAATACGGGTAAGCGGAAATGAGGCGCTGCTGGTAGAGCTGGAACGTATTAGAGATGAGGACGACAGACAGAATAAACGTATTGCCGTTATCGAAGAGGACACAAAAGCAATACATAAGCTAACTGCATCTATTGAAAAGTTAGTGATACAGATGCAGGATATGCTATCAGAGCAGAAAGAACAAAGCGAGCGTATCAAACGGTTAGAGGAAGAACCGGGGAACGCATGGAACGCAGTAAAGAAAAAAGCTGTTGATACCGTCGTAGGACTGGTAGCGGGGGCATTGGCAACGGGGCTTATTTATATGATAGCCCAGAATATGTAAAGAAAGGACAAAGTATTATGAAAAAAATTGATTGGGTAAGGAAGTTGACAAGTAGAAAATTGTGGACGGCGGTAGCGTCGTTTGTTTCCATGATGATTGTAGCAACTGGCGGCGCAGAAAATACCGCAACGCAGGTAACAGCGCTGATTATGGCGGGAGCGTCTGTGGGTGGGGGCTGTATCCTGCATCATG
>OAUK01001034.1_pt1 | contig 10381 bp, 9 predicted proteins | sample 1495131 | NCBI WGS metagenome assembly OAUK01 (sample SAMEA2580009, study PRJEB22360) | human gut metagenome | biome: human gut; feature: human-associated habitat; material: faeces | place: Denmark | collected 2008/2010 | reverse complement strand
CTTATTAAATATGCTTACAAAAACCATGAGAGCTGCCAGAAACACGTATATGATAACCGTATGCCCGTGTTTATGCCAGAAATTTTTATTCATTCTGCCTTTCACCCTTCCTCACCTTCCTTCCTGTTCTTTCCCAGCCCCATGCCCAGCTGCATGATCCGTTCTTCTGTCAGTTCTGCCTTTTCCAGAATACCGGATATTCTGCCCTCGTACATGACAATCACCCGGCTGCTCATGCCGATTACCTCCAGCATATCGCTGGAGTTCATAACCACCGCCACACCCCGGGCCGCCAGGTCATGCATGATTTGGTAGAATTCCCGTTTTGCCTCCACATCAATGCCGCGTGTTGGCTCGTCAAAGAGAATAACCCTGGGCTCCGTGGCCAGCTCCTTGCCCAGAACCACCTTTTGCTGGTTCCCCCCTGACAGACTGGATACAGGCAGGTCCAGCCCTCCCATTTTGATGGAAAGCTTTGACGCCATGGACTCACTGAATGCCTGTTCCGCCTTTTTGTCTATGAAACATCCCTTCATGCGCTTTTTCATACTGGAAATGGACAGGTTGTGGCGGTTGGAAAGCTCCAGCATCAGCCCCTGGTTCTTCCGGTCGGAGGGCACCAGGGCAATTCCGTTTGCAATGGCCTGCCCCGCGTTCTTTATGCCCACCTGCTTTCCATTGACAATAATAGATCCCCCGGACAGGGGATAGAGACCGCTGACAGCGTTAAGCAGCTCTGTCTGTCCGTGGCCCTGCAGTCCGGCCACCCCCAGTATCTCTCCTTTATGTACCTGGAAGCTGACCTGGTTCAGCTTATGGTCAGCGTCCGCCAGGTTCTTTACCTCAAATATAACCTGGCTGTCATCTACTTCGCATACAGGCGGCGGGAATACATGATTCAGGGAACGCCCCACCATCATACGTATTAAATCGTCCTCATTTATCTCGTTCATGTTCCTGGTTCCAATATAGCACCCGTCCTTGAATACGGTAATCCGGTCTCCCAGCTCAAACAGCTCCTCCAGACGGTGGGAGATGAAAATGATAGTTTTGCCGTCCGCAATCAGATTGTGGATAATCTGATACAGCTGCTTTACCTCCTTCTTGGCCAATGCGGAAGTGGGCTCGTCCAGAATAATCAGTTCCGGGTCCCTGACCAGAATCTTAAGGATTTCCGCCATCTGCTGTTCCGCCACCGGCAGGCTGCTCACAGTGGCATCCGGGTCAATGTGGATTCCATAGCGGTCCATGACGGCCAGAATGCGCTTTTTGATTTCCTTTCGGTTGATTCTTCCCAGGCAGGTAACCGGTTCCTGGTTTAAATATATATTTTCCCAGACCGTCATTTCCCCCACCAGAGTCAGCTCCTGGAACACCATGGCAATTCCCAGTTTCTGGGACTGCTCAGGATTCCGGATTACCACCTTTTTACCATGGAAATATATTTCCCCTTCATCTGCCTGATGGATTCCCGCCAGAATCTTAAGTATGGTACTCTTTCCGGCCCCGTTTTCCCCGGCCAGCACATGTACTTCCCCCTTGCTGCAGGAAAATTGTACCCGGTCCAGGGCCGTGATGCCGGCAAACCGTTTTGTTATATTGACCATTTTTAAAATCTCTTCAGCCACTGTTAACCTCCTTCTCTCTCCGGAACACACATGGTCCTTATGTGCAAAACAGGCCGATATTCATCGGCCTGTCCATCATCCCCAAAGCGTGCTGACTACTTGTAAAGCTTCTGAAGTGTCGCGTCATCCAGCTCTGTAAGAACCCAGAAGCTGTCCGGCATATCCGAACGGTAATACTGGTCCACATTTTCTTCTGTAACAGTCTCAATATCCATGACCACGTTCCCAGGAATATCCTCGCCGTTTAAGGCTTTGACCACAACCCGCAGAGCCTCGGCGCTGGTATAGGTAGGATTGGACGGCGCTATGCAGGACATCCCTTTATCCTTATTTTCAATCCATGCGCGGATAGCGCCGTTGTTTCCTTCGCTTGTCATGGGAACCAGATCCCGGCCGGCTGCTATAAATGCGTCGATTGCTCCCTGTGTCATGGCGCCGCCCTGTGACCACACTCCGTCGATTTCCGGATAAGCGGACAGCATGGATTCCATGGCAGCCTTGCCCTGTGCGTAGTCCCAGGAAGCGTTGGCCGAACCCAGAATCTCGATGTCGGGATACTGTTTGAACACTTCCTCTGCCCCACCCCAGCGCAGGGAATCTGTGGCTGTTCCCGCGATACCGTTCAGGACCACAATCTTGCCTTTTCCATCCAGCTTGTCCACCAGCCACTCTGCTCCGATACGGCCGAATTCCTTCTCGTCAATACCTACCGTAGCCACCTGTTCTTCTGTCTCCACCACGTTGTCAAAGGAAACCACCTTGATACCTGCTTCTGTAGCCTCTTCTACCACAGGCGCAAGGGCTGTGGGGGAAGCAGCCGTAATAACAATGGCATCTACCTTCTTTGTAATCAGATCCTGCATGTCGCTGATCTGCTTGTTGATATCCTCATTGGAATTGGTAATGTAGTACTCACTTACCACTCCATCTGCCTTCAGCTTCTCCGCCTCAGCCACAAATTCCTGCTCCATCTGGGCCCTCCATGAGTTTCCGATGGAATAGTTGCACAGGGCCACCACATATCCTTCCCCGCCAGCCGTCTCAGAAGAGGCCTGTGCCTCTGTGGTCTCTTCCTTTTCTTCTTTCTTTTCTTCCTGGGCCGGGGCGGCTGTTGTCTCTGCCGCCGCAGGGGCAGCCGTTGTCTCCGTTGCCTTTTGTGAACCGCAGGCGCACAGGCCCATTGCCATTACTGCTGCCAAACCTACTGTAAACATTTTTCTCATAACTCATCTTCTCCTTTTTTAAATAGTAACAGTTATAGGTAATTTACCTCTGATTGTCGAAAAACAGCCTTCTGGCATTATCCGCCATGATCATCTGCCGGTGGGATTCCGGTATATGACTGCAATGCTTCTCCACCAGGTTAATCAGCTGCCTCATGGTACCATGGTTCAGCATACCCGGATAATCCGACGCCCACATCATCTTCTCTGGTCCCACATGGCGGTAGCATGCCTGGATGATTTCCACGGAGGAAGGCCAGGGATATTCCTCGTCAAAATACACCGGTACGGTGGATGTGTCGATGAATACATTGGAACGGTTCTTTACCAAATCCAGTACTTCCCTGTAATTGGACTCAGGCATCCCTTTTTTAAAACATGCATCCGCCCCCATATGGCACAGAATGAAGCTGATATTGGGATACGCTGAGGCCAGGAAGCCCGCGTCCTCAATGTCCTCTGTGCGGAACATGTGGATGAATACCGGCTGATGGTATTGATTGCAGCAGTCCCACACAGGAGCCAGCCCGGAATCCGAAAGGCGGGTACCGGGAGCGCACTGGAAGGTGCTGTCCACTTCCACCTTAAAGCCAAACAGGATTCCCTGGTCGTAGATGGACGCCAGCTCCCTGGCCGCCTCCTGTCCTTTCATTATGTCAACCAATGCCACTCCCCTTAACCGGTCCGGATACCGTTTTACGCTGTCCGCAAAGTACCGGTTATGGTACCCGTAATAGGGATTAGGCATAAGAACCGCCTTTTCGATACCGCACCAGTCCATATAGGCGATGAGCATTTCCGCCGTGCTGCGGCTCTGTTCAAAGGAGGGAGGAAGAAACTGCACTTCCTCATTTCCTATGGCGACCCGCCCCAGGCCGGTGGAGACCATGGGCTGTCCCCTGGTAATTCCCGCCACCCGCTCATATATATGGGCGTGAATATCAATTACATTCATCTAACTCCCCCTACCTGTATCTTTGTGTATATTGCACTTTAACAGTACTGTTTTTCGGATGTCATTAGTATACTATGACCATATTTTTATGTACATATGATTTGATTGGAATATGTTTTGATTTCATTCTATCTTATTGACGCTCCCTGTAAATCGTGATTTAATGATAGCAACTGTTACATTCGGATGATATCTTTATCATAAGGAGGGATTTTATGTATCAGATTCTATCGTATCCCATAAAAGAGGGACAGCCTACCTGGCCCGGCAACCCTGCATTCAGCCTGGAGCCCCACACCTCCATTGCCGGAGGCGACACAGCCAACACCTGCACCATCCATCTTTTTAACCATTACGGAACCCACCTGGACGGACCCATGCATTTTTACGGAAAGGGCATTCCCCTGGACCAGGTTCCCTTTGGGCATTTTTTCTTTCATAAGCCCCTGCTCCTGGATATTCCAAAGGAACCTGGCGCAAAGCTCATGCCCGAGGATCTGATTCCCCACCGGGAGGACGTAAAAGACGCTGATCTGCTTTTAATCCGCACCGGTTTCTCCAAATACCGCAGAGAAAAACCGGATGTCTATGAAAACAACGGTCCCGCTGTCAGCAGCCGGCTGGCCCGGTACCTTCAGGATAATATGAGCCATTTAAAGGCCCTGGCCCTGGATTTTGTGTCGCTGGCCTCTTACAGCGACACCAAGGATGGGGATCTGGCCCACCAGATCATGCTTGGCATGTACCACGACCGTTATATCTGCATTATCGAGGATGTTAACATGGAGGGACTTCCGTCCGGTTTTCTGAAAAACGCGGCTGCCGTTCCGCTGATAATAGAGGGCATTGACAGTTCCCCCGTCACCATGTGGGCGGAGTACTGATGCCTATGTCACGGTTCAAGCTGCTGTTTAGGAAACACTGGTGTCTTCTCATCATCTGCTCCCTGTGCGTCATCCTGGCCATTACCCTGTATGATACCTCCAACCAGGCCGTAAACTGGGAACCGGAACCGGCTGACAGCTCCAGCCTCCATGTGGGATTTTCCCAGATCGAGACAGACAACCCATGGAGAACAGCCCAGATCAACAGTTTCCGCGAGGCCCTGATTCCCAACGGAATGGACTTTATCTACCATGAACCGGATGACTATTCTGTACAGTGGCAGCTGGAGGATATACGCAGCCTGATTCGGGAGGGCGTGGACTATCTGGTCATTGTGCCCGCGGACCTGTCAGCCCTGACTCCGGTGCTCCAGGACGCCAAGGACGCGGGCATTCCCGTCATCCTCATCGATCAGTCGGCCGAGACCATTGACCAGAGCTACTATGTGTCTCTTATCTCCGCGGATTACCTGAAGGAAGGCCAGATTTGCGCCGGCCTTCTGGCGGATAAATTCGGGGAGCAGCCCTGCAGGATCGTGGAAATCTACGGCACCGAGAGCTCACCCGGAGCCCAGGCGCGCTCAAAAGGATTCCATCAGGCCCTTATGAAGTATCCCAACATGGAAATCATAGATGTGGAATACGGGAATTTTGACCGGGTAACAGCCCAAAAGGCAATGGAAAACGCACTTATCAAGGCCGCCAACCGGGGACAGACCATAGACGCGGTCTTTGCCCACAGCGATGAAGACGGACTGGGGGCCCTCCAGGCCATCAAGGCAGCAGGGCTGCCGCCGGGTGAAATCGCCATTGTGTCCATCAACGGCATCCAGGACGTGTGCAAGGCCATCATTGCCGGAGAATATCTGGGCACGGTGGAGAGCAATCCCCGCTGGGGATTTATTGCGGCTTTCCTGATACAGCAGATGGAACGGGACTGCAAGCCATTCCCCATGGTAATGATTCCTTATCAGATTATTACTGCTGAAAATGCGGCCGAGTATGCGCTCACCGCCTATTAATACAGGAAAGGAAACGGGATTCATGAAAAAGTTCTTCCGACAGCTTTCATTCCGCAGGAAACTGCTGATTTCCTTTGTGACGCTATCCTGTATCCCTGTGCTCCTGGTGGGAATTGCCGCCTACCATCTCTATACCAATTTCATCATCAACATGACCGAAAAATCCTCCATCGAGACCATTGACCTTGTCTGCGATGACATTGACAGCCTGCTCAATGACGCCTGGACCCTCTGCGACATGCTGACCGGCGATATCAAGATACAGAAATACCTGCGCATGGACTTTGACTCCATCCGGGACCAGTATTCCAACGACCTGGCCGGCAGCATGGAGCTGGCCTCTATCTCCACCTACCGCAAGGATATCTTCGGAGTATATGTGTTCGGCCAGAACGGCGGCCGCTACAAATCCAACTACTACTCATTCAAATCAGAGGACCAGAGGGAGACTACCTGGTATAAGACCATTGCGGGCAGCAGGGAAACCACCTGGTTTCCTTCCCATGAGGGCAGCTTCATTGTCCGCAGTTCTATCAGCGATAACTTCATTACGGTGGGACAGCCGGTGATGGGTACGGCATTGTGGCAGCCGACATCAAGGAGGATGTTATCACCCAGAGAATCAAGCACAGTCTCAGCAACGGGGTCATCTGCATCATTGATCAGGAGGGAAGCATCCTGTTCCGCTCCAATGCAGGCAATGATCTCCACTATCCCATCGACATTTCCCCCAGCCTGGTATCCCATATTCTGGAATCCACAGGCACTGCCGTGGGAAAATCCATGGTAGTGCCTGACAGCGGGTACCTGGTGGTGAGCCGTACCCTGATGAATTCCAATTGGAGGATTGCCGGCATCATAGACCGGGGCTTTCTGACCCAGAGCAGCAAGGATATCACCCATATTGTCATGCTGGTCCTGCTGATTATCGCATTCTCCTCCCTGTATGTGGCCATGCTTATATCCCAGTCCGTATACAAACCAGTACAGATTCTTTACCGCATGATGGAGGAGGTGGAAAATGGGGATTTCTCGGTCCGGTACACGTACCACTCCTCCGATGAGTTCGGGCGGCTGGGCAAGAATTTCAACCAGATGCTGGAGCGGATCCAAAAGCTTATCAGTCAGATCTATGAGGAGCAGAAAAAGCTTAAAAACTCGGAGCTGAAGGCCCTCCAGGCCCAGATACAGCCCCATTTTCTGTATAATTCCCTGGATTCCGTCATGTGGCTTTTGAGAATGGACAAGAATCGGGACGCGGAGAAAATGCTCAATGAGCTGTCCACACTGTTTAAGATTTCGCTCAGCAAGGGGAATGAAATCATCACCATCGAGGAGGAGCTGCGGCACATAAGCAGCTACCTGTTTATCACCAACATGATTTACAGCAAGAAATTTGAATACGCCATTGAATGCGACCCTGTGCTGTATTCCTACCGGACCCTTAAGCTGCTGTTGCAGCCCCTGGCTGAAAATGCCATTGCTCACGCAATACCCATGCCTGGGCAGAAGGTCTTTATACAGGTGCGCATTTATGAGGAGGAGGACAGCCTTGTACTGTCCGTGCAGGACATCAGCCGGGGAATCGACCAGGAAACCCTTGAAAAACTTCAGCAGCAGCTGGGAACAGCCGCCCACCCGGACCGCAGGGATTCCGGGTATGGACTTTACAATGTCAATGAGCGCATCCATATCCTCTTTGGAAGCAGCTACGGTCTGACCGTCACGTCAGAGCCGGATTTTGGCACCGAAGTAACCGTAAGGATTCCCAAACTGAAAGGAGATGATATTTTTGTTCCAGGCAATGCTTTGTGATGACAATGAAATCATACTGGAAGGGTTATCCCGGCAGATTGACTGGGAGGGACTGGGCATCTGCCTTTCCGGCACTGCTGCCGACGGACAGGATGCCTGGAACCAGATGAAGGATAATCCGCCCGACATCCTTATCACCGACATCCGTATGCCTTATATCGACGGGCTGGAGCTCTCCAGGCTGGCTAAGGACTTAAATCCAAACATCGTGCTTCTCATCATCAGCGCGTATGATGACTTTGAATATGCCAGGACAGCCATGCATCTGCGGGCCCTGGATTATATACTGAAACCCATTGATCTGGATGCCATGAACCGCATACTGACGAATGCGGTTTCCCACTGCCGGCAGTTCCACCACGACAAGCGTCTGATGGCCACACAGCTGCTGCGCAACATGGCGGTCCAGGAGGCGGCCGGCCCCGAGGGCATTGTCTTAAACGAGCTGGACCTTGAACCTGATTCATGGTGCTGCTTCCTGCAGGTGGAGCTGGACGATCACAGCTTAAGCAAGCTGTCCGACGACATCCGTTATGCGTCAGAGCGCAGGTTTTCGGCCCTGAGCCAGATTCTATTTGGTGACAGCTCTTATCTGCTGGAATCCCATCAGTACAGCTACAGCGTCTGCCTCACCTCCCGCTCCAGGATGGAACTGGCCGCCCGGCGGAAAATTCTGGTGGACACGATACGCAGGCAGTTCCCCCATGAGGGAAGCTACTGCGATGTCAGCATTGCCTCGGGCAGCATTGTCCAGGGCATCCGCCTGCTCCACAAAAGTGTACAGACCTGCCATGAAGCAGGCAAACTCCATTTCATCAAGGGTTCCAATGCGGATATCTTTTTCGAGGAGGTGGAGTCTTATATCTACAATGAGCCGGAGGACAGCCAGGGATATCCCATACCGGACACCAGGCTTATTACTTTTATCAAAGAACAAAATAAGGAAGGGATTACAGGAGAGCTGGAACAATTAAAAACATGGCTCTATCAGAAGGGAAGCGAGAGCTATCTGTATATGACCTTTTCCCTGGGAAGCTTCTATACCCATCTGATGAAGGAATTAGGGGAATCAGGAATCAACCTTCAGGATATATTTCAGAATCCCATCGAAGAATTCAAAAAAGGGGCAGCCGGCGGCACACTGGAGTCCAGCATCGAAAACCTGAAGCAGAACCTGTTCAAAATATGCGACAGCATACGCATCAACAAAAGCCGTTACGGAAAGCTCATAGACCAGGCCATCCTGTACATCCAGAACCACTATATGTCCTCCTCCTTTTCCATTGATGAGGTAGCGGGGGCCGTATGCTTAAGCACCTCCTATTTCAGCACTGTATTTAAGAGCGAGACAGGAATTACATTTACGGATTATCTGATTAAGGTAAGGATGGAAAAAGCCAGGGGACTGCTTGAGAATACCAACATGAAAATGTATGAAATCTCATCCAGGGCAGGATATGAAAATGCGGCCTATTTCAGCGCCGCATTCAAACGATATTATGGAAAATCCCCCTCTGAGTTCCAGAGCCGGAAGTAGGGGCGGCAGACAAAAGGAAAGACCGGCCGGCGGCTGGCAGGAACGCAAAAAGGAGGCAAGTGCTGCATGGCGAAGGGAACGGATTAAAAAAACCTACGCCTCCCTGCCCGGACATTCCTCCCGCAGAAAGCATTCACAGCATTTCGGGCGCCTGGCAATGCAGATGGTACGGCCCAGGGTAATGATATGTATGTTCCACAGAATCCAATGGTCCCTTGGCAGCACCTTCATCAGATCATACTCTATCTTCTCCGGCTCCTCCTCTTTTGTAAGGCCCAGCTTCCTGGAAATACGCTTTACGTGGGTATCCACCACAATACTGGGTTCATTGTACATGTTCCCACGTATAACATTGGCTGTCTTACGTCCCACGCCCGCAAGGGAGGTCAGCTCCTCTATGGTTCTTGGCACCTCTCCTCCAAACCGTTCCACCAGGTCCCGGCAGCAGGCAATGATATTCTTAGCCTTCATGTGATAAAACCCAATGGAGTGGATATCCTGTTCCAGTTCCTTTAAATCCGCTGCGGCAAACTTCTCCAGGGTATCATATTTCTGGAATAAATCAGCTGTGACAATATTCACCCTGGCGTCCGTACACTGGGCGCTCATGATGACTGCAATCAGCAGCTGCCAGGGTGTCTCATGATTCAGATAACAGCGGTACTCCGTACCGTATTCCCGGTCCAATACATCCAGGATACGGGCAATACGGGCGGCCAGTTCTGCTTTTGTCTCCCTGACAGCTTTCGGCCTTCCCTGAGTTTTTGTGCCGCCGCCAGCTTTTCTCCCTCTGCCGGCCTTCGTATCCCTGTCACTTTTTATCCCTCTGCCAGTTTTTCTGTCAGTCTCAGGTTCATTCAAAATGGTTTTCTGCAGCATATATCAAGTCCTTTCATCACAACGTTTTCGTTGTATTTACAACATTCTAAAGTTTATCACCCAATTCTGACCGCCCTTGCATTATACGTCAGCGGGTCCCTGTGCCTGTAATCAAACAGTACCAGGGTTCCGTCTCCCATGGCTTCAATATGGGCCATCTTACTCATCTGCCTGGAATCATACCCTTCATAATCCATAAGGTACCGGGGAGATTCCTCCTCTCTCTGAAAAAACTGCCGGACAGCCTGTTTATAAGGGCTTTGGTCCCGGGCAAAGGATGGGCGGCTTTTTACATTTTCCCTGAGATATAAATCATACATGAGAAGGTCCCTGAACCGTTCCATAACAGAGGCCTCCAGCCCTGCATCCCTACGTCTGGCTATGATACTGTACAGTATCTCATATCTGGCTATGCGGCTGTGGCTGATGCCGGTGAGA
>OAUK01001028.1_pt1 | contig 10447 bp, 10 predicted proteins | sample 1495131 | NCBI WGS metagenome assembly OAUK01 (sample SAMEA2580009, study PRJEB22360) | human gut metagenome | biome: human gut; feature: human-associated habitat; material: faeces | place: Denmark | collected 2008/2010 | reverse complement strand
CGATTCATGCAGCAAAAGCCGCGGCAGGTGAAGGCGCAAAGGTGATTTATCTTTCACCACAGGGACGCAAGCTTGATCAAGCGGGCGTCAGCGAACTGGCAACGAATCAAAAATTGATTCTGGTGTGCGGTCGCTACGAAGGTATAGATGAGCGCGTGATCCAAACCGAAATTGATGAAGAATGGTCAATCGGCGATTACGTTCTCAGTGGTGGTGAGTTACCAGCAATGACGCTGATTGACTCCGTTTCCCGGTTTATTCCGGGAGTACTGGGACATGAGGCCTCGGCAACGGAAGACTCCTTTGCTGAAGGATTGCTGGATTGCCCGCACTATACGCGGCCTGAGGTGTTAGAAGGGATGGAAGTTCCGCCAGTGTTACTGTCGGGCAACCATGCCGAGATACGTCGCTGGCGTTTGAAACAGTCGCTGGGCCGTACCTGGCTTAGAAGACCTGAACTTCTGGAAAACCTGGCTCTGACTGAAGAGCAAGCAAGGTTGCTGGCGGAGTTCAAAACGGAACACGCACAACAGCAACATAAACATGATGGGATGGCGTAAGCCCCCGAGATATCAGTTTACCCAGGATAAGAGATTAAATTATGAGCAACATTATTAAGCAACTTGAACAAGAGCAGATGAAGCAGGACGTACCTTCCTTCCGTCCGGGTGATACCGTGGAAGTGAAAGTATGGGTTGTTGAAGGTTCCAAAAAACGTCTGCAGGCATTCGAGGGCGTGGTTATCGCAATTCGTAACCGCGGTCTGCACTCTGCATTCACTGTTCGTAAAATTTCCAACGGCGAAGGCGTTGAGCGTGTCTTCCAGACTCACTCTCCGGTAGTTGACAGCATTTCTGTCAAACGTCGTGGTGCTGTTCGTAAAGCTAAACTGTACTACCTGCGTGAGCGTACTGGTAAGGCTGCTCGTATCAAAGAGCGTCTTAACTAAGATTTCGCTTAAGCGACATCCTGTTAAGAAGGGCTGGCCAATTGGCTGGCCCTTTTTTTGTCTGTTTGCTCGTGTTTTAAGGGGTTGTAATCACCACTGCGACGCGGCGGTTTTCGGCGCGGCCCTGGGCGGTCTTGTTACTGGCTATGGGATATTTTTTTCCTAAACCCTGTGTGATGAGATTGCTGCGCGGAATTTGTCCACCCATAGCCCATGCATCGGCCACGACATTCGCCCGTTTTAATGATAAGACTTCGTTGTAACTGTCTTCACCATAGTTGTCGGTGTGTCCATCCATACGGGCATGTGTTAGCCCTGTCGAGGCCAATTTGGCTGCCATGGTTTGGATTTGTTGCTGGCTTTCCGGGAGCAATTTGTAGTCATTTTTTGCGAACAGAATGGCATCTGATAAGCCCAGCGACCAGTCGCCGGCGGATTCAGTAAATCCATAAGATTGCATAGCGGCGACTTGCTCAGGAGTAAACTTTCCCTGAGGGGACGGGCAGCCAGTAAGTATTAGCGAGGTGAAAATCAGGGGGGCTAGCAGGTGCTTTATCATATCGATATATCCTTGTTATCTCACCAGTTTTTCGGCACGCTGGTGTTTGGCCTGATACATATTGTGATCGGCAAGCTCTTGTAATTTTTCCGCAGAGGCGTGCTCAATGGTCATCGCGTAACCAATGCTTAATGTCATGGTAGTTTGATGGCCATTATGAAGATCAAACGGGAGATTAAAAATTTGTGTCAGTGCTGAGCATATCTGCTGCACTTCAGATTCCGACTGTACATCATAGAGCACCATAGCGAATTCATCGCCGCCCAGGCGGTATGCTTTATGTCGCAGCCCGCCAAATTCAGCTAACCGTTTTGCTATTTCAATCAAGACTCTATCGCCCGTCGCATGACCCCAGGTATCATTGATATATTTGAAATTATCGCCATCAAGAAATAGTAACGCCGACGTTTTTCGGGCATCGGAATTGTTCATCAACGTGTTGATGCCGCTACGAAACGCTGCGCGGTTAGCCAGCCCGGTTAATGGGTCATGTAGCGCGGTACGTAGAAGCTGCGCATTTTTGGCCTGTAAACGAAGCTGCCACTCTTCCATTTCATCCAGCAGACTGTTGAAGTCGAGAGCGAAGCGGTGAAACTCAGCGATACGTTCTTCCGAAACTCGTCGGGAAAAATTGCGGTTAGAACGCACATCATGTACGACATCGGTGATATTTTTCAGCGCTTCCACCAGGCCATTGTGCAAATGGCGGGTGAGGGTAATTGCGATGCCTGATGCCAGCAGAATACAACCGGTCAGGACAGCGAGCGAAAACCAGATAAAATGGCTGATTGAACTGTCGCGAGCAGTTAAGCGTACTTCGCCAATGGTTTCACCATTGTGACGAATCGGCTGAATGATGGGGGCAGGGAAGAGCCAGTGGCTTATGAAATTGCTGAAAGTATCGCCTGGTTCCTTATGGGTGTAATGCCAGGATGCCAGAATATTTTGCTGCTTATCACGCACTTCTGCAGTTGAAAATTGGCCTTGCTGGCCCAGCGCTGCCAGTGTTTCAGTTGCTGCAGGGCCATCGGCAAAAACGACAGCTGCTTCCAGACTGTAAGTCATTGTTGCTGCTGTCAGTGCCAGGTTTTTTTGCGCGTATTGTTTCAGGGTTAGCACTGACGTCACGGAAAGCAGCAGCCAGATCAGCGTCATAGTGATAAATATGCTGGTCATGCTGATGTTGCGTAATGCTCTTTTAAACGTGGGGCGCTTATGAAGAGAATTATCGTTATCCATCATTTTTCTTCCGTGCGAGCATTAAGACATCCGGGTTGACCTTTACACCGCTACGCGATAAGGCATCCAGGTTTACGGCAAATCTGACGTCATTATTGTGGATGATCAGACAAAAGGCGCTACCAATAATGCACTCGGTATTTTGTTCGGCAATTAATAATAACGCCTTTGACGGATATTGTTCGGTTAATTCCATCTGGAATGTCGGTGACTCGTTGCCAAAATAAAAACCATTGCAGCCTGAAATTATCGCCTCTTGTTGAGTATGAATGATGACAGGCAGATAAGGTAAAGATGTAGCAGCATTTTCTTGTAAGGCGGTACTAAAACGTGAAGATGAAAAGATACATAACTTTGGTGGCCCTGATAGCCCAGGCCAGCGGGTGTAACTGACAATACCGGAAACCATCATACGCACGTTTTTCGCAACGTCAGAAGGTTCCTGAGCGAGTATTGGTGCTCCCGTCAGCAGGAGAATCAGCAGTAAGAACAGTCGGTGAGAAAAACGCATTCAGGGATCCTCACCATCTTCGCTCGAAATGCATCGATATTTTTTCAGAATGCTCATTAAAATATCATCCTTTCATGCGGTCGTCATCAATGTGAGAAATAAAACATAATGAGTAAAATCTCATGCTTAATTTATTTTGGGGGTAATTAATTTAATCGTATTGTGCTGGCATTTTCATCAGCCCCTTTTCGCCATACTTCATGCAGTTGGCTGGCATTTTCAACATTATTGCAGCTGGCAGGAAAGCTTTTACCAGAAAGCCCCCGGGCATAAGTAAAATCGGTCTGGCAAGTTTTCTTTTGCCCTTCGGCATATCCTTTAAGGTATAGACCGCGATCCGCCTGTGAATCGCTAAATGCATCGTCATCTTTAATGGCGCTGCCCGATATCGCATCTTCCATACCAACATCATACCAGTCGGTGCTGGTCAAGGTTGGCGCGTGAGTATAAGGATCAATCTGACATCCGCTAACCAGTAAAGCCAACAAGGGGGCGATAAATTTTTTCATCATTTCTTTCTCCTTTTTCAAAGCATAGCGGATTGTTTTTAAAGATGGTGTAAATTTATATATACAGAAATAAGGGTAAAAAGCGCGAATAAATTGCTTACGTAAAGAAATGTGTACGAAATATGGATTGAAAACTTTACTTTATGTGTTATCGTTACGTCATCCTCGCTGAGGATCAACTATCGCAAACGAGCATAAACAGGATCGCCATCATGCAAAAAGACGCGCTGAATAACGTACATATTACCGACGAACAGGTTTTAATGACTCCGGAACAACTGAAGGCCGCTTTTCCATTAAGCCTGCAACAAGAAGCCCAGATTGCTGACTCGCGTAAAACCATTTCAGATATTATCGCCGGGCGCGATCCTCGTCTTCTGGTAGTATGTGGTCCTTGTTCCATTCATGATCCGGAAACTGCTCTGGAATATGCTCGTCGATTTAAAGCCCTTGCCGCAGAGGTCAGCGATAGCCTCTATCTGGTAATGCGCGTCTATTTTGAAAAACCCCGTACCACTGTCGGCTGGAAAGGGTTAATTAACGATCCCCATATGGATGGCTCTTTTGATGTAGAAGCCGGGCTGCAGATCGCGCGTAAATTGCTGCTTGAGCTGGTGAATATGGGACTGCCACTGGCGACGGAAGCGTTAGATCCGAATAGCCCGCAATACCTGGGCGATCTGTTTAGCTGGTCAGCAATTGGTGCTCGTACAACGGAATCGCAAACTCACCGTGAAATGGCCTCCGGGCTTTCCATGCCGGTTGGTTTTAAAAACGGCACCGATGGCAGTCTGGCAACGGCAATTAACGCTATGCGCGCCGCCGCCCAGCCGCACCGTTTTGTTGGCATTAACCAGGCAGGGCAGGTTGCGTTGCTACAAACTCAGGGGAATCCGGACGGGCATGTGATCCTGCGCGGTGGTAAAGCGCCAAACTATAGCCCTGCGGATGTTGCGCAATGTGAAAAAGAGATGGAACAGGCGGGACTGCGCCCGTCTCTGATGGTAGATTGCAGCCACGGTAATTCCAATAAAGATTATCGCCGTCAGCCTGCGGTGGCAGAATCCGTGGTTGCTCAAATCAAAGATGGCAATCGCTCAATTATTGGTCTGATGATCGAAAGTAATATCCACGAGGGCAATCAGTCTTCCGAGCAACCGCGCAGTGAAATGAAATACGGTGTATCCGTAACCGATGCCTGCATTAGCTGGGAAATGACCGATGCCTTGCTGCGTGAAATTCATCAGGATCTGAACGGGCAGCTGACGGCTCGCGTGGCTTAAGAGGTTTATTATGGTTGCTGAGTTGACCGCATTACGCGATCAAATTGATGAAGTCGATAAAGCGCTGCTGAATTTATTAGCGAAGCGTCTGGAATTGGTTGCTGAAGTGGGCGAGGTGAAAAGCCGATTTGGACTGCCTATTTATGTTCCGGAGCGCGAGGCATCTATGTTGGCCTCGCGTCGTGCGGAGGCGGAAGCTCTGGGTGTACCGCCAGATCTGATTGAGGATGTTTTGCGTCGGGTGATGCGTGAATCTTACTCCAGTGAAAACGACAAAGGATTTAAAACGCTTTGTCCGTCACTGCGCCCGGTGGTTATCGTCGGTGGTGGCGGTCAGATGGGACGTCTGTTCGAGAAGATGCTGATACTCTCGGGTTATCAGGTGCGGATTCTGGAGCAACATGACTGGGATCGAGCGGCTGATATTGTTGCCGATGCCGGAATGGTGATTGTTAGTGTGCCCATCCACGTTACTGAGCAAGTTATCGGCAAATTACCGCCTTTACCGAAAGATTGTATTCTGGTTGATCTGGCATCAGTGAAAAATGGACCATTACAGGCCATGCTGGCGGCGCACGATGGCCCGGTGCTGGGGTTACACCCGATGTTCGGCCCGGACAGCGGTAGCCTGGCAAAGCAAGTTGTGGTCTGGTGTGATGGACGTAAGCCGGAAGCATACCAATGGTTTCTGGAGCAAATTCAGGTCTGGGGCGCTCGGTTGCATCGTATTAGCGCTGTCGAGCACGATCAGAATATGGCGTTTATTCAGGCTCTGCGCCACTTTGCTACTTTTGCTTATGGGCTGCACCTGGCAGAAGAAAATGTTCAGCTTGAGCAACTACTGGCGCTCTCTTCGCCGATTTACCGCCTTGAGCTGGCGATGGTCGGGCGACTGTTTGCTCAGGATCCGCAGCTTTATGCCGACATTATTATGTCGTCAGAGCGTAATCTGGCGTTAATCAAACGTTACTATAAGCGTTTCGGCGAGGCGATTGAGTTGCTGGAGCAGGGCGATAAGCAGGCGTTTATTGACAGTTTCCGCAAGGTGGAGCACTGGTTCGGCGATTACGCACAGCGTTTTCAGAGTGAAAGCCGCGTGTTATTGCGTCAGGCGAATGACAATCGCCAGTAATAATCCAGTGCCGGATGATTCACATCATCCGGCACTTTTTCATCAGGTTGGATCAACAGGCACTACGTTCTCACTTGGGTAACAGCCCAATACCTTCATCGAACGGGTGATTTCCCCTAACTCTTTCAATGCTTTTTGCATTTCCGCTGATTCAAGATTGGCCTGAATATCCAGATAAAACATCTCTTCCCACGGATTACCGTGAATCGGACGTGATTCCAGACGGGTCATAATTAGACTGTGGTTGCGCAGTACCAGCAACGCTTCAACCAGTGCACCAGCTTGTTGTCCGGTCGCCATTAACAACGTCGTTTTCGCCGGAACCTGGTCAGAAACGTTAATGGCTTTACGTGCCAACACCACAAATCGGGTGAAGTTTTGTCGCTGATTCGCTTCAATACGCTCCAGTACCTGCAAACCGTACAAAGTGCCGCCAGCTTCGCTTCCCAACGCAGCAACATGCGGTGATTTTGCCTGTGCAACCTTTTCCATTGCCGCAGACGTACTTTCGGTATATTCAATCTTCCAGTGCGGATAACGATTAAGGAATTTGCTGCATTGCTGGAACGGCTGCGGATGGCTGTAGACCGTATTGATGGTGGATAAATCAGTAGTGCCGGAGACCAACAAACAATGATCGATAGTTAACGTCATCTCGCCAACAATCGACAAACTGGTATGTTGCAGCAGATCGTAAACGTCGTTTATGGCACCGGAGCTGGTATTTTCAATCGGTACGACGGCATAGTCGGCCTGGCCGGTTTCCACCTGATTAAAAATATCGGCAAATTTGGCGCAGCCACTTTCAATGAATTGCTCAAAGTGACGGGCAGCATACTGGCGCGCCGCAAGATGGGAATAAGAACCTTTGGGGCCGAGAAAAGCGATGCGTGCTGAGTGCGGATTAATTTTATTGAGATGTTGCTGGAGTAAAGCCTGCTGAGTTAATACGGAATCTTCAATGATGAGCTGGAACAGGCGAGTAATGTAATGGGCGTCCAGATGGTGCGCTTTACCGAGCGTAATTAATCTTTCCAGTAAATCGCGTTCACGATCAATATCACGTACCGGGCGATGCGAAAGCAGTTTGGCTTTTCCCACCTCGACGACCAGTTCGCGTCGCTCTGCCAGTAATGCTAATAATTTTTCATCCAGCGCGCTGATTTTTTCTCGCAGCGCCAGTAACGGGTTTTCCGATGTCATAGTGTTGCCTTTTTGTTATCAATAAAAAAGGCCCCCCGATTTGGGAGGCCTTATTGTTCGTCTTCGCATTCTGTTTCACACGACGAAACGCCTCCCATTCAGGGGAAGGTAAAAAAGAATGCGAAGAAAAACGGTGTGTGTTTCATGTTTGTTTCCTTAAGTGACTTTAGTACAGTACCCGTACTGTTTTCACGCTGTCAACAAAAAACGCGCCCGAAGGCGCGTTGGCGATACACTCAATATAAAGGACTACTCTTCTTCAACTTCTTCGACGAAGTTGGCGTCTTTCACCGATGTTGCGGCACGACGTGCTTCGCCTTTGTGCTGCAGTTTATTGAGCTGCCGTTCCAGCTTGTTGATCAATTCGTTAATTGCGGTGTACATATCTTCATGTTTACCACTGGCAACCAGAACGCCGTTAGGTGTATTGATTGTGGCGTCAGCAACAAACCCTTGTGGCTCTTTGGACAGAATGATATGTGGATTAATCAGATGTGTTTGCCATTTTTCCAGTTTGGCGAGACGGTCTGCGACATGTTGGCGGATGGCCGGAGTAATTTCCATTTGTTTGCTGGTAATGTTCATTGTCATAAATTTTACCTCTTGTCTTCCCGTCTTGGTGAATTCAGCATAACGTTCCTGATGTCAAAATGTGTGATGGAAATCTCATAATTTTGTCACTTTTTGTCAACGAATCTTTTTTGTGAGAAATCGCAGGAAGAGGTGTTTTTTTACTTGAGGAATATCTCAAAGCGGGCCATATTTGATGAGATCGATAGTGACTAAATCGCTTCAGTTTCACAACTAACAGAATAAAAAAACGGCAGCTCAAGGCTGCCGTTTTGTGTTTCAGGTTTCTGTTATGTATTGCTGCTGTTTGCGGCGATGATTTTCGCTACTTTTTCAGCTTGCGCATTCATCTGCATCTGACGGTATGCATTTTCCATCAGCGGCAGCGCATCACGCGTAGCCTGGGTATCCGGATAGTCGCGCAACATGCCTTCTACGCGGTTAACGACAGCAACCCATGCACCACGTTCTGTATAATACTCGGCAACGGAGTATTCATATTTCGCCAGACGATCTTTCAGGAATACCAGACGTTTGGTGGCATCGGTGGTGTACTGACTGTTCGGATAGCCGCGCACCAGTTTGGAAAAGTCACTAAACGCAGCTCGTGCATGTTGAGGATCGCGATCGCTACGGTCGACGCCAAAGAACCCTTGCAGTGCACTGTCATCGAGCGCCATATTGGTCAGGCCACGCATGTACATGACATAATCGATATTCGGATGGGTCGGGTTAAGGCGAATAAAACGATCGATGGCAGCCTGTGCTAACGGCAAATCGGCGTTTTTATAGTAGGCGTAGATGAGATCCAGCTGCACCTGCTGCGAATACGGACCAAACGGATAGCGATTATCTAACGCTTCCAGTTGCGTTATTGCCTGTCTCCAGTTACCGTCCTGCAGCTTTTGTTGTGCAGTCGCGTAAATTTCATTTGGCGGATTATCAGGTACTTCTTCCTTTGACCCCGAGCAACCCGCCAAAAACAGGCTTAGTGTGGCGGCTGCCACCAGATATTTCATGCGCGTCATGACGTTTTGACTTTCCTCAAAATGTAATACGGGAGATTCTCTGTTCCTGCTCCCGGTTAAGACCAGCTACAATAGCACACTATATTAAACGGCAAAGCCGTAAAACCCCAACGATAAACGAAGAAGCAGTATATATGGCACAACGAGTACAGCTCACTGCAACGGTGTCCGAAAACCAACTCGGTCAACGCTTAGATCAGGCTTTGGCCGAAATGTTCCCGGATTATTCACGTTCGCGGATAAAAGAATGGATCCTCGACCAGCGTGTGCTGGTTAACGGCAAAGTGTGTGATAAGCCGAAAGAAAAAGTATTGGGTGGCGAGCAGGTTGCCATCAACGCTGAGATTGAAGAAGAAGCGCGTTTTGAACCGCAGGATATCCCGCTGGATATCGTCTATGAAGATGAAGATATCATCGTTATTAATAAACCGCGCGACCTGGTGGTACATCCTGGCGCGGGTAACCCGGATGGCACGGTACTGAATGCATTGCTTCATTATTATCCGCCCATTGCCGATGTACCGCGTGCGGGCATTGTCCATCGTCTGGATAAAGACACCACTGGCCTGATGGTTGTGGCAAAAACCGTTCCGGCTCAGACGCGTTTAGTCGAATCTTTGCAACGGCGTGAAATTACACGTGAGTATGAAGCGGTGGCAATTGGTCATATGACCGCTGGCGGTACAGTAGATGAACCAATCAGCCGCCACCCGACCAAACGTACTCACATGGCGGTACATCCCATGGGTAAACCGGCGGTCACTCACTATCGCATCATGGAACACTTCCGTGTGCACACGCGTCTGCGGTTGCGTCTGGAAACCGGACGTACGCACCAGATCCGCGTGCATATGGCCCACTCATCCGCTGGTGGGCGATCCGGTTTATGGTGGACGTCCGCGTCCGCCAAAAGGTGCTTCGGAAGCGTTTATCTCCACGCTGCGTAAGTTTGACCGTCAGGCGCTTCATGCAACCATGCTGCGTCTTTATCACCCGATCTCCGGCATCGAAATGGAATGGCATGCGCCTATTCCACAAGATATGGTGGAGCTGATTGAGGAGATGCGCGCCGATTTCGAAGAGCATAAGGATGAAGTGGACTGGTTATGAGTAAGCTGATTGTCCCGCAGTGGCCGCTGCCAAAAGGTGTTGCGGCTTGTAGCTCTACCCGTATCGGCGGTGTGAGCTTACCCCCGTATGACTCGCTCAACCTCGGTGCCCATTGTGGCGATAACCCGGATCACGTTGGGGAGAATCGCAAGCGACTTTTTGCTGCGGGCAATTTGCCTTCTAAACCGGTCTGGCTTGAGCAGGTACACGGCAAAGACGTGCTTAAGCTTATTGGCGAACCTTATGCCTCAAAACGAGCAGATGCCTCTTATAGCAATACGCCTGGCACGGTTTGCGCAGTGATGACTGCCGACTGCCTGCCCGTGCTGTTTTGCAATCGTGCGGGAACGGAGG
>OAUK01001027.1_pt1 | contig 10454 bp, 9 predicted proteins | sample 1495131 | NCBI WGS metagenome assembly OAUK01 (sample SAMEA2580009, study PRJEB22360) | human gut metagenome | biome: human gut; feature: human-associated habitat; material: faeces | place: Denmark | collected 2008/2010 | reverse complement strand
CGTTCGCTCGGTGAATTTGGCGCAACCATCACCTTTGTGTCGAACATTCCTGGTGAAACGCGGACCATTCCTTCTGCCATGTATACCCTGATCCAGACCCCTGGCGGGGAAAGTGGCGCGGCGAGACTGTGTATTATTTCTATTGCGCTGGCGATGATCTCCCTGTTGATTTCAGAATGGCTGGCCAGAATCAGCCGTGAGCGGGCGGGGCGCTAATCATGCTGGAACTGAATTTTTCCCAGACGTTGGGCCACCATTGCCTGACGATTAATGAAACGCTGCCCGCCAATGGCATCACCGCTATTTTTGGTGTCTCTGGTGCCGGAAAAACCTCGCTGATTAACGCCATCAGTGGGCTGACACGTCCGCAAAAAGGGCGGATTGTCCTCAATGGTCGGGTACTAAATGACGCCGATAAAGGTATCTGCCTGACGCCAGAAAAGCGTCGCGTAGGCTATGTGTTTCAGGATGCGCGGCTGTTTCCGCATTATAAAGTGCGTGGCAATTTGCGCTACGGCATGGCGAAAAGCATGGTCAATCAGTTCGATAAGCTGGTGGCGCTTTTAGGCATTGAACCGTTGCTTGATCGTTTACCAGGCAGCCTGTCCGGAGGCGAAAAACAGCGCGTGGCGATTGGTCGGGCTTTGCTGACAGCACCGGAATTGCTGTTGCTGGATGAACCGCTGGCATCACTGGATATTCCGCGTAAACGCGAACTGTTGCCTTATCTGCAACGTCTGACGCGGGAAATCAACATTCCGATGTTGTATGTCAGCCATTCGCTGGATGAGATCCTCCATCTGGCAGACAGAGTGATGGTACTGGAAAACGGTCAGGTGAAAGCCTTTGGCGCGCTGGAAGAAGTCTGGGGTAGTAGCGTGATGAATCCGTGGCTACCGAAAGAGCAACAAAGTAGCATTCTGAAAGTGACAGTACTTGAGCATCATCCGCATTACGCGATGACCGCGCTGGCGCTGGGCGATCAGCATTTGTGGGTCAATAAGCTGGACGAACCGCTGCAAGCTGCGCTACGCATCCGCATTCAGGCTTCCGATGTCTCACTGGTTTTACAACCGCCGCAGCAAACCAGCATTCGTAACGTATTGCGGGCAAAAGTTGTTAATAGTTATGACGACAACGGCCAGGTGGAAGTGGAGCTGGAAGTCGGCTGTAAAACGCTGTGGGCGCGTATCAGCCCGTGGGCCAGGGATGAACTGGCGATCAAACCTGGCCTGTGGCTGTATGCGCAAATTAAAAGTGTGTCGATAACCGCCTGATTAAATCAGGTGGCTATAAATGAACTGGGCAATGCTGTCGGTGGTGTTATCACCAATCACAATGTTGGCGCGCGCTTTTACTGCGTCATCGGCGTTGCCCATCGCCACGCCTGTACCAGCGGCTTCCAGCATACTAATATCATTGAAGTTATCGCCGAACGCCACGACGTTTTCCATCGACCAGCCTTGCGCCTCAACCCATTTCGTCAAACGTTTACCTTTGCTGTTGCCGCCGCGTGCAATATCAACCTGATCGTGCCAGGACCATTCACACTCCAGTCCCAGTTCATGTTCGACATGCTTACCAAAATGCTGCAATTGCGGCAGGTCATCGTGCGTCAGGGCGAACTTCCATACGGCGTTAACTTGTTGCGCCGTTTCAGCCAGAGAAGCGACTTGTGTGAAAGTCGGACGCTGTTCCGGCGGCAGGGTTTGCGCCCAGTTAGACGTGCGAATGACATGTCCGGTCGGGTGCTCATAGACCATCGCATCATCCACATACATCAGACCGTGAATGTGGTGTTCATTCAGCATCTCAATGAGTTGCAGGGCTTTATTAACGGGCATTGGGTCCGCTTCCAGCACGGTTTTTGCATGATAATCATACAAATAGGTGCCATTACAGCAAATAGCAGGTGTATCCAGCGCCAGCGCCTGATAAAAAGGATGAATAGCGACGTGATGGCGACCTGTGACGATGATTAATCGATAGCCTGCTTCGCGAGCGCGGGCCAGGGCTTCTATCGATGATGGAAGCAGGGTCTTTTTCGGGGTCAATAAGGTGCCGTCTAAGTCGAGAGCAATCACGCGTGTGGTCATGGCGTATTCCAGATTAAGGTTAAGAATTTTCGTCTGCGCGAATGGTACACCGATACCACTATCGGACAAAATTCTGCGTTTTAATTCAGCATTCACCGCCAAAAGCGACTAATTTTAGCTGTTACAGTCAGTTGCTAAATGCAAAGGAGCATTCATGAAGCAAACAGTTTATATCGCCAGCCCTGAGAGCCAGCAAATTCACGTCTGGAACCTGAATCATGAAGGCGCACTGACGCTGACACAGGTTGTCGAACCTTAATCTCAGGTGCAGCCGATGGTGGTCAGCCCGGACAAACGTTACCTCTACGTTGGTGTCCGTCCGGAGTTTCGTGTTCTGGCGTATCGTATTGCACCGGATGATGGCGCGCTGACCTTTGCTGCAGAGTCTGCGCTGCCGGGTAGCCCGACGCATATTTCCACCGATCACCAGGGGCAGTTTGTCTTTGTCGGTTCTTACAATGCGGGTAACGTGAGCGTAACGCGTCTGGAAGATGGCCTGCCAGTGGGCGTCGTCGATGTGGTCGAGGGGCTGGACGGTTGCCATTCCGCCAATATCTCACCGGACAACCGTACGTTGTGGGTTCCGGCATTAAAGCAGGATCGCATTTGCCTGTTTACGGTCAGCGATGATGGTCATCTGGTGGCGCAGGACCCTGCGGAAGTGACTACCGTTGAAGGGGCCGGCCCGCGTCATATGGTATTCCATCCAAACGAACAATATGCGTATTGCGTCAATGAGTTAAACAGCTCAGTGGATGTCTGGGAACTGAAAGATCCGCACGGCAATATCGAATGTGTCCAGACGCTGGATATGATGCCGGAAAACTTCTCCGACACCCGTTGGGCGGCTGATATTCATATCACCCCGGATGGTCGTCATTTATACGCCTGCGACCGTACCGCCAGTCTGATTACCGTTTTCAGCGTTTCGGAAGATGGCAGCGTGTTGAGTAAAGAAGGCTTCCAGCCAACGGAAACCCAGCCGCGCGGCTTCAATGTTGATCACAGCGGCAAGTATCTGATTGCCGCCGGGCAAAAATCTCACCACATCTCGGTATACGAAATTGTTGGCGAGCAGGGGCTACTGCATGAAAAAGGCCGCTATGCGGTTGGGCAGGGGCCAATGTGGGTAGTGGTCAACGCGCACTAACCGCTGATTTAACCGGCGCAGTCTCTCCTGCGCCGGTGTATTAACCTATCTCCTGTAACGCATGTCTCTGGCGTTCGACGATATTGGTCCACAAATTGTCTTTATCGTCAGTCCACAAATTAATCAGCAAGGCAAAAAAGCGTTCAGCTGCCGGAGAAAGCACGGCATCTTTGCGGCGAATAATCCCCAATGTCCGACGTATAACGGGTTCCACCAGTGGGATACCAATAATCGAAGAATAGGGCGCATGGGGCATTGCCAGACCAGGAAGCGCCGAAATCCCCAGTCCCGCCTCCACCAGCCCTAATGACGTCGAAAGATGACGCACTTCGTAAAACCAGTCCAGCTTCCAGGGCTTGTCGGCTAGCTGTTGTTCTATCAACAGTCGGTTGCCGCTGGAGGAGCGTACGCCAATCATTTTGTAACCCACTAACTCCTGCCATTCTACAAGCTGCTTTTTGGCCAATGGATGGTCACGCCGACAGGCCAGCACGAACGGCTCGTTGACCAGTGGGGTAAAATCAATGGATGAATTTGTGACGTTGTTCATGTTTATGCCAAAGTCTGATTCGTTACACAGCACCGATTCCATGCAATTATTCGTGCCTTGTTCCAGAATCCGCACTTTAATATTGGGATACAGCTCATTAAATTTACCGATTGCCAATGGTAAAAAATAAAATACCGCGGTCGGAATACACGCTAACGTCACCATACCTCGATGATAAGCATTCATGTCGCGAATACTAAAAAGCGTTTCATCGAATTTTTTTATTAATTCCCGCGCCTCCGGGAGCAACCTTTTTCCTGCTTTTGTTAACGTAACCTTGCGAGTTGTACGCTCAAATAGTTGAATGTGTAAATCTTCCTCCATCTTTTTTATTCTTCGCGTTAATGCAGGTTGCGTAATATTGAGTAATTTAGCAGCATTGTTAAATGAACTGGACTCTGCCAGTATGACAAATGCCTTCATACTTGATAATTCATGCTTCATTATTACTCCGGAAAATGGAAGCGACGATTTTGGGTGACTGGCAGTTAAAAATTTTAACTGCATTTAGCCAACTTAAATTAATGAAAAAATGTTATTAATCGTTGAGCTAAAGTCATTAGAGATGCTTTGCCCTTAATGTAACCATATCGCAATAAGTTATGTTTTTAAATTGAGGGCATTATTATGAAAAAAATACCCTGCGTGATGATGCGAGGTGGAACCTCGAGGGGCGCGTTCCTGTTAGCGGAACATTTACCCGAAGATCAAACGCAGCGCGATAAAATATTGATGGCAATTATGGGTTCCGGTAACGATCTGGAAATTGACGGTATTGGCGGCGGTAATCCGCTGACCAGTAAAGTCGCCATTATTAGCCGCTCCAGCGATCCGCGTGCAGATGTCGATTATCTGTTTGCTCAAGTTATCGTCCATGAGCAACGTGTCGATACCACGCCTAACTGCGGCAATATGCTGTCTGGCGTTGGGGCATTCGCCATTGAAAATGGTTTGATTGCAGCGACTTCGCCAGTTACCCGCGTACGTATCCGCAACGTCAATACGGGTACGTTCATCGAAGCTGATGTGCAAACGCCAAATGGTGTTGTCGAGTACGAGGGTAGCGCCAGAATTGACGGCGTACCGGGTACTGCCGCACCGGTTGCGCTCACTTTCCTGAATGCCGCCGGAACGAAAACCGGAAAAGTCTTCCCGACGGATAATCAGATTGATTATTTTGACGATGTCCCGGTGACCTGTATCGATATGGCGATGCCAGTTGTCATTATTCCTGCTGAATATCTGGGAAAAACAGGCTATGAATTACCGGCAGAGCTGGATGCCGACAAAGCATTATTAGCCCGCATTGAATCTATCCGTCTACAAGCGGGTAAAGCAATGGGTTTAGGCGATGTCAGTAATATGGTTATCCCTAAACCTGTACTTATTTCTCCAGCGCAGAAAGGCGGGGCAATTAATGTGCGTTATTTTATGCCGCATTCTTGCCATCGCGCTTTGGCGATAACCGGTGCTATTGCTATTTCCAGTAGTTGTGCATTGGAAGGTACCGTCACCCGACAAATCGTCCCTTCTGTAGGATACGGCAATATCAATATTGAACACCCCAGTGGTGCGCTCGACGTTCATTTAAGTAATGAAGGTCAGGATGCCACGACGTTACGCGCATCTGTTATTCGGACGACCAGAAAAATATTTTCCGGTGAAGTTTATCTTCCCTGAAAAATTTTGTTGTCGTGATAATGACAATCAATAAAGGAATTCTGTATGAGTCATACAGAAAGAACAGGATATTAAATGAATAAGAAATCGTTATGGAAGCTAATTCTGATATTAGCAATCCCATGTATTATTGGCTTTATGCCAGCTCCGGCAGGATTAAGCGAACTGGCGTGGGTGCTTTTTGGTATTTACCTGGCGGCCATTGTGGGGCTGGTTATCAAGCCTTTCCCGGAACCTGTCGTACTGTTAATTGCCGTCGCCGCATCGATGGTAGTGGTGGGTAACTTATCAGGTGGGGAATTTAAAACCACCGCTGTATTAAGCGGTTACTCTTCCGGTACCACCTGGCTGGTGTTTTCTGCGTTTACTTTAAGCGCCGCGTTTGTAACCACAGGCTTAGGTAAACGTATTGCCTATCTGCTGATTGGTAAAATTGGTAGCACTACCCTGGGTCTGGGTTACGTTACGGTATTTCTCGATCTGGTACTGGCTCCGGCAACACCGTCTAACACCGCGCGTGCGGGCGGCATCGTGTTACCGATCATCAACAGCGTGGCAGTGGCTTTGGGATCAGAACCGGAAAAAAGTCCGCGTCGTGTTGGACATTACCTGATGATGTCCATTTACATGGTCACCAAAACCACCAGCTATATGTTCTTTACCGCAATGGCGGGGAACATTCTGGCGCTGAAAATGATCAACGACATTCTGCACCTGCAAATTAGCTGGGGTGGATGGGCGTTAGCCGCCGGATTGCCGGGCATCATTATGCTGCTGGTCACCCCGCTGGTGATTTACACCATGTATCCACCAGAAATTAAGAAGGTGGATAACAAAACCATCGCTAAAGCGGGCCTTGCCGAACTGGGACCGATGAAAATCCGCGAAAAAATGCTGCTCGGTGTCTTTGTGCTGGCGCTGCTGGGCTGGATTTTCAGTAAGTCTCTGGGGGTTGATGAATCCACCGTGGCAATCGTTGTTATGGCAACTATGCTGCTGCTGGGTATCGTTACCTGGGAAGACGTGGTTAAAAATAAAGGCGGCTGGAATACCTTAATCTGGTACGGCGGTATTATCGGCTTAAGCTCCTTATTATCGAAAGTTAAATTCTTCGAATGGTTAGCTGAAGTCTTTAAAAATAACCTGGCATTTGATGGTCACGGGAACGTTGCTTTCTTCGTTATTATTTTCCTCAGCATCATCGTGCGTTATTTCTTCGCTTCTGGTAGTGCCTATATCGTTGCCATGTTACCGGTATTTGCCATGCTGGCGAATGTCTCCGGCGCACCGTTAATGTTAACCGCGCTGGCACTGTTGTTCTCTAACTCCTATGGCGGCATGGTTACTCACTATGGCGGCGCGGCAGGTCCGGTCATCTTTGGCGTGGGTTACAACGATATTAAATCCTGGTGGTTGGTCGGTGCGGTACTGACGATATTAACCTTCCTGGTGCATATCACCCTCGGCGTGTGGTGGTGGAATATGCTGATCGGCTGGAACATGCTGTAAATATACTCGTCATACTTCAAGTTGCATGTGCTGCGTCTGCGTTCGCTCACCCCAGTCACTTACTTATGTAAGCTCATGGGATTCACTCTCTTGTCGCCTTCCTGCAACTCGAATTATTTAGAGTATGAAAAAGTGCGTGCTTTAAAAGCGCGCTGCAACAAGGGCAGGTTTCCCTGCCCTGTGATTTTTTACTTCTTAGCGCGCTCTTCGAGCATCGCTACTGCAGGCAGTACTTTACCTTCCACGAATTCGAGGAATGCGCCGCCGCCAGTGGAGATGTAGGAGATTTTGTCAGCAATGCCGAACAGGTCGATTGCTGCCAGAGTGTCGCCGCCGCCAGCGATGGAGAACGCTTCGCTGTCTGCGATAGCGTTAGCCACGATTTCAGTACCTTTGCGGAAGTTCGGGAATTCGAACACGCCAACCGGACCGTTCCACAAAATGGTTTTCGCATTCTTCAGGATTTCAGCCAGTTCCTGAGCGGAAGCATCACCGATATCCAGGATCTGCTCGTCAGCTTTCACATCGTTAACAGATTTCAGGGTAGCCGGTGCAGTTTCAGAGAACTCGGTTGCTACGCGAACATCAGACGGAACCGGGATGTTGCAGGTGGTCAGCAGACGTTTAGCTTCGTCAACCAGGTCAGCTTCGTACAGGGATTTACCCACATCGTGGCCTTGTGCTGCGATAAAGGTGTTAGCAATACCACCACCAACGATCAGCTGGTCAGCGATTTTAGACAGGGAGTCCAGAACGGTCAGTTTAGTAGATACTTTAGAACCACCAACGATAGCCACCATCGGGCGAGCAGGTTCTTTCAGTGCTTTACCCAGCGCGTCCAGTTCAGCTGCCAGCAGCGGGCCTGCGCACGCAACGTCAGCGAATTTACCGATACCGTGAGTAGAAGCCTGCGCGCGGTGAGCAGTACCGAATGCGTCCATTACGAACACGTCACACAGTGCAGCGTATTTTTTGGACAGAGTTTCGTCATCTTTCTTCTCGCCTTTGTTGAAGCGAACGTTTTCCAGAACAACCAGTTCACCTTCAGCAACGTCAACGCCGTCGAGGTAATCTTTAACCAGACGAACCGGGTTAGACAGTTTGTCTTTCAGGTAGTTAACAACCGGCAGCAGAGAGAATTCTTCGTTGTACTCGCCTTCGGTAGGACGACCCAGGTGGGAAGTTACCATCACTTTTGCGCCTTGTTTCAGGGCAAGTTCGATGGTCGGCAGAGAAGCACGGATACGCGCGTCGCTGGTTACTTTCCCGTCTTTTACTGGTACGTTCAGATCCGCACGGATAAATACACGTTTCCCAGCAAGATCCAGATCGGTCATCTTAATTACAGACATGGTGAATCCTCTCGTTGATTCTAAAAGTTTTGCAGACGCTGCTTGCGTCTTACCTGAAAGCAACAGTAGCCATAGCTAACGTCGTGTCGAGCATTCGGTTAGCAAAGCCCCATTCGTTATCGCACCAGACCAACGTTTTGATCAGGTGTGCGCCACTGACCCGGGTTTGGGTGCCATCGACAATGGCACTGTGCGGATCGTGGTTAAAATCTACAGAGACCAACGGCAATTCCGTATAGTCAACTATACCATGAAATGCACCTTGTGCTGCTTTTTGCAGCAACAGGTTGACTTCATTGGCTTTTACAGGTTTCTTCACCGTCACGCTTAAATCGATTGCCGTCACATTTATGGTTGGCACACGTACCGCAATCGCTTCAAAGCGATCGTTAAATTGCGGAAAAAATCGTGTGATACCGGCGGCCAGTTTAGTATCGACCGGAATGATCGACTGGCTGGCTGCCCGGGTGCGACGCAGGTCAGGATGGTATGCATCAATAACCTGTTGATCGTGCATGGCGGAGTGAATTGTGGTCACAGTGCCGGACTCAATACCGTACGCATCATCTAACAATTTGATGACGGGAATTATGCAATTCGTGGTACAGGAAGCGTTAGAAACGATGCGGTGTTCCGCACGAAGTTGATCCTGATTGACGCCGTAAACAACGGTCGCGTCGAGATCGTTACTGCCAGGATGTGAAAAGAGCACTTTTTTGGCCCCGGCGGCAATATGCGCTTCGCCATGCTCACGGGAGCCATATACGCCGGTGCAGTCGAGGACTACATCAACGCCAAGTTCACGCCAGGGGAGCGATTGCAGTGAACGTTCATGCAATACGCGGATGGCGTCATCACCAACAAAAAGTTGATCGCGTTCCTGTCGTACTTCCCATGCAAAACGGCCATGGCTGGTGTCATATTTCAACAAATGCGCCATGCCCGCAGCATCCGCCAGTTCGTTGATTGCCACCACGGTAATTTCCGCCCGGCGTCCGGATTCATACAAAGCACGAACCACATTACGCCCGATGCGACCGAAGCCATTTATCGCTACGCGTACGGTCATAGATCTCCTGCAAGGTTTTCCCTGAGCAAATTTGCCAGACAGAGTAATCCAGCAAATCGTTCGGGGAAACCTTACCTGTCGCAAACTGCGACTGATTGGTTAATTGTCGAACATTTAATCGACTGAAACGCTTCAGCTAGGATAAGCGAAACGTGGAATAAAAGGAATGATTGTCCAGTCAAAGAAGACAATTATCTGACTTACGTCACGTTTTCAGCCCCGCCCCTGTGGAATTTATTCCACTTTGCAGAATCACGAATAAGCGTAGCAAAATCTTTTCGTTGTGCCGTCACAAACCCTGACTTATATCAGAATATGACTGATGCAGCGTCGATATTATCCGCAATACGTCCGAGTTTCGGAGTACTCCAATGATGACATTGCCCTACCCATATTCTTCCTCCGCACGTTTTTACGCGCTGCGCCTGCTCCCCGGGCAGGAAGTTCTCTCCCAATTACGCGCCTTCGCGCAGCAACAACAACTCCACGCCGCGTGGATTGCAGGTTGTACCGGCAGTCTGACTGACGTCGCCTTACGCTATGCCGGACAAGAAAACACTGCCCTGCTAAGCGGTAAGTTCGAAGTCATCGCATTGAACGGCACGCTGGAACAGAGTGGTGAACATCTTCATCTCTGCGTTTCCGATCCACACGGCACGATGCTTGGCGGTCATATGATGCCCGGCTGTACCGTGCGGACCACGCTTGAACTGGTGATCGGCTGCCTTGAGGAACTGGCGTTTAGCCGCCAGTCTTGCGCGCTTTCTGGTTACGACGAGTTGCATATTTCCCCCCGTTAAATAACTACTTTCAGTGAGGTTTTCTTATGGCGCGTCGCCACTTTTCCAGTCAGGCATTGGTGTTGATCGTTATCTCTATCGCCATCAATATGATCGGCGGGCAACTGGCCAGCATGGTCAAATTACCTATTTTTCTCGACTCCATCGGCACACTTATTAGCGCGGTACTGCTTGGTCCGGTGATCGGGATGCTAACCGGTTTACTGACCAATTTACTCTGGGGATTGCTGACCGACCCGATCGCCGCC
>OAUK01001025.1_pt1 | contig 10476 bp, 9 predicted proteins | sample 1495131 | NCBI WGS metagenome assembly OAUK01 (sample SAMEA2580009, study PRJEB22360) | human gut metagenome | biome: human gut; feature: human-associated habitat; material: faeces | place: Denmark | collected 2008/2010 | reverse complement strand
CCTCGCATGTGGCTCGCTTGGTTAATTTTATTTGCGCTTTTTTATTGGGGATACCCGCACAGTCTTTGAATTTGAGTTTGAATGTTTTTACTTTGGTCTTGGCATTGATTTCAGAAATATATACATCACCAAAATCAACAACAGAAATGTCCTGATCAGAGTCATTTACTAATGTAGCGGTACAAGTACCCATTTCTACGGTGGTAATCACGGTCAGCCCAATGCTGTCAGTTGCCGCATAAGAGGGTACGCTGAACAATGAGGCAGCCAAAACGACACTGCTGGATAATCCATAACGTAAATTTTTAAATGTCATCTTAATTATCCTTCTTATTGATAGATGAAATTAAACGTCGCCAGGGCGCGAAAAATCCCCGGCACGCCTTGCCCTGCTGCGGTTTCACGTAGCGCGACAGTCATTTCAAGACCTTTATCGGGCTGCATTTCTTCTGTGCTCCAGCGTATCTTGTCCGCACTGTTGTTAGGTTGAAGGAAAGTGGCATCATCAGTAGTCCGTTTTTTGAAACCCATACCGATATTACTTGTCGTCGAAGATAAATCACCAGACAGCGGTATAATAAGCTTGGATGAGCTTGATAATGCGTTTCCGGTCAGAGTGGTATCAATCCAGCTAATGCCACTGCTGCACCCACTGGCAACCAGTTTAAAATCAGCCTGAGATTCTGTCGTTTTATTCGTGATCTTATCCAGGCCCATCTTAGGGATTCTCAAAGTGTAGTTATTATTGCCATCATTCGTGACATTATTACCAGTAAGTGTGATGTTACAGGTTGTCGCTTTGACAGTGGCTGTAAACTCAACATTAATATCCGTTGCAAATACTGAGGGTGATAATAATACTCCCATCAGTATCGCTATTTTATGTGGCGTTGTTTTTATCATTTGACGTCCCTTGTAGTTACTGAATCTGACACCGAATTCCATTCAGAATAATAGATTGCGCTATTTTTTCTGCTTCTGAACTTTGTTGATAATGCGCAAGACAACTTACAGGTTTACTTTCTTCGAGCCATTTAATGTTGATATTTCCTTGCTGTTCAATACCACGAACAAAAGCCTGTCCACCCTGTCCAACATTACCAATGACATTGCCTTGGTCATCATAAATATCTGCAGCAAATGGAATATTTTTGCCATCACTACGTGTGATGTTCATAATGGCTGATTGCCCTTGCACGGTTTCAAAATCAGCAAAAACGACAGAACCCTGACGAGGCACAGCTACAGCACTGGTACTTTTTAATTCAACATCGTTCTCAAGATCGTTGATATCCAGCGCGATACGGTTTTCATGATAAGGAGAAAGAGCGCTGGTGACACCATAACCCCATCGATCGATAGTACTGTTGCCATAATTTATTCGCGCTCCTTGAGCACCTGGAGCCTGAACTACCGCCAGTGTATCGGAGTCGCTAAAACTGTCATTACTGAAGGTCAGGCCGCCACTATGCAATACAAAACCACCGTCGGTGCTGAGAGAAACTTGACGACTGTTATCGCTGTTTGCAGAAACTGAACCTGCCAGAGTTCCCCACGGTGATTCATAGCTGGCATAACCCCCAACATAACTCAAATCTTTGCTGGCTTTATTCATCGTATAGCCAGTATTCACGCTATAACTGACGCGAGCGTTATCGCTATAGCCACTGCTACTGACGTTGAGTTGGTTATTACCCTTAAAGTCACTGCTCATTTGAGTATCGATACTCTGGAAACCTGAAGTACGTTGTTCAGTGCCAAGTAATTTTTCAATAGGAATGGTGAAACTGAGATAAACGCTATCATCAGCGTCGCCGTCCTCATTCCATGAACGCTGTGCACTGATGCTGTAGCTGCCCCAGGATGCACTGTTACTGTAGCCAATGGAGTAATTGCTACGATTTTGTCCGGAAGCCCAGTAATCGGACCAACTACCAGAAAGATAAAAAGAACCGTAATCTTTTTTTTCAAATTTCAACGGTTGGTTAATACTGACTGTAACCTGATTTTTCATGCGCGAGTAATTACGCATGGATTTCGGTTCAAGATCTTGTTCTGGATGTTTCACTTCATCAATCAGAGTTAGTGCATCATTAAGACCAAGATAATTCTGTGTCGAATAGCGATAGGCCGCGATATTCAGTGAAGTACTTGTTTCTTCGAATAACTTGTTCCAGGAAACACGATAACTTTGCCCCTGGTATGTTTTATCATCCGGTATACGAACATTGGAGTGAGTCACATCGAAAGAAAATGCACCGACCGAAGTATTCAGACCAAGACCTAACAAACCAGCGGTATAGTTATTATCGGTAATCTGAATACCGGTATAACCCGTCAGATAGTTATTCAGACCGTAGTAGTAGCTGGCCTGAAATAAATTAGGCTCATCCTGAATATCATCTTTTAAGACCTGGCCGCCGCTAATATCCCAACGTCCAACGCCAGGGCGTAACATTTGAACGACCGATGAAAAAGGTTGCGAGAATGTCCGCTTTGAGCCATCGGATTCTTCGATGGTAACAATAAGATCACTGCCGTACCCTGATGGACTCAGATCATCAATGACGAAAGCGCCTGGCGGCACCGTCGTTTCATAAATCTTATAGCCACCTTGCGTAATAGTGACTTTGGCGTTGGTATTGGCAACGCCATGAATGATAGGCGCAAAGCTGGCTAATGTCGGAGGCAACATGCGGCTGTCACTGTATAAGCGAATGCCTCGGATACTGACGGAATCAAAGGTTTCGCCCGTCGTATAAGACTCACCAATAATGAATTGAGAGCGTAGTGAGGCGATATCACGCTGTATATACCGATTCTTAAAATCATAATTACCGCCAGAATCGGTCATCCAGTTGTAGTTGCCTGAGGCACGCAGCCGCCATGCACCCAAATTCATCCCACCGTTAAAAGCAGCATAAATGCTGTCATTTTTTCGACCAGGGGTTTCACTATGATATCCGTTGAGGTTGTATGACAACATGGCTGCATTAATGCCATTTTCCCATAACGATGGATCAACATAGTTTTGGTAATTTTTCATTACCCAGGCCTGAGGAACGTCTATATCCAGACGTTGATCGTTAACGTCATAACGAACGGAAGCCTGAGGGATAATTTCCGTCAAATTGAGGCAATTGCCGAGAGCTTCATCCCGGGCAAGCAGAACGGCTTTTTCGCTGTTTATATCGGGAGAATTAATATGGAACTGCAATAAATTTTTAAGTGTGATACAGGCTTGTGCGTTCTTTTTTCCTTCAATTGCGACAAATGTAATGCTTTGGTTAATAACAGGTTGATCGTTGACATAAACACTAACGTCGTACACACCCGGTATAGCGGGGTTACCTTCACTATACCGGCTGAGATCAATATTTGAGGCATTCTGCCCCATCAGGAAGGTATGGTCATATTCAACAAGTTCAGCACAGAAAGCACCATTGCAATACAGCAGCGCGCAAAACGTGGCGATACGGGTCAGATGATTGTGATAATTTTTAGTTGGTTTTATAGTCACGTTATGCTTCCTGCGGAATTATATCCTTGCCTGATTACAGACTGGCATTACCTTCAATGGCACCACCAAAATCATTAATGGCGTAAAAATGCACTTTTGCAGAATTTGCTTTGCCATTAAGGCCAGTGACTTTCATGACTTCATCACTGAATGGTGCAATCATTTTCACATCAATCGGAAAGCGTTTACCGCTGGCTTCTAAATCACCACTGCTAAAAGAGACGTAGTAAGGGGTTGGATTGGCCACTCGTAATGCTGCTTTACCCTCGGAACCTGACCAGGACCATTTCAGGGCTAATGGTGCTTCTGAGGGATTCCCCTTCAATGCTTCCGGGCGATAGAACAGTTTTATACGTGTGCGAAATGCCAATTGCAGCAGGCTTTGATTTGCAACTGTTGCGGCATCTGGTTTTGGAGGAACTTCTAGTACGTTAAACCAGAACACACTTTCTCTGTCTTTTGGCAGGACGCTGCTGGCGGTGTACATCAGTTTGATGGTTTGGCCGCGTTTTGCATCAATGCGTGATACGGGCGGAGTCGCAGTAAAGGGGACGGTAATACTGCCAGGCTCAGCATTGTCATCACCAGTATCCAGCCAACTCTGAACAAGTAATGGGTTATTGCCTTTATTTTCCAGGCGAATGTTGACACTTTTTTGGTCGCTTTTATAGATTACGCGTGTACCGGAAATTACGATATCTGCTATAGCTGACGAGCTAAAAGCTACACAGGTTGCGAAGCATAATGCTGCTGTATATTTAGTGTTGAAAAACATAAACCATTCCTGGTAGAGTTAAAAAAACAGGAAATAGTATGGAGTATCAATATTATTCCCTGTATGTATTCAATTTATGAATATGAATGGAAGTGATTACTGATAAGTAACGGTATATGCAGTGTTAGTTTTTACATAACCTGCTGTGGCTGCCAGACTTGCATCTGCACGAACATAAGACGCTTTAAAATCATAAGTTGCGGATTTGGAAGTTGCATCCAGTGCTTTGGAATAGATATCGCCAGGATTGTTGATTTTAACCTGCTTAATAGTAGAACCTTCAATATTGTGCAGAGCAATATTAACACCGTCAGATGGAGTATTAATTGACATGTCATTATTCAGGGTTCCTTTACTGTTACCAAAGAAGACTGAACCAAAAGTCATTTTTGCTGTGCTGCCTGGTGCCGGATTAGCTTTACTACAGTCAACAGTAATGCTGAATGGTTTAGCCTTAGCACCAACGGTAGTGTCCAGCACACCCTCAGAGATTTCTCCAACGGTTGCAGTTTGCAGCAGGATCAGGCCATCTTTATTACCGCCGTCTACGCGGGTTTCACAGGTATTATCAACAACCAGACCACTGATATTTAACTGACCACCGTCCATATCTGCAGAAGCACTACCTGCAACCATTGCCAGCATAAGACCAGAGAGCGCAAAACCTAATTTTTTAGACATAAAAATCCTTGAATCATATTCCATGAGTTTAACTACAATTGGGCCCTTTCAGGCAGGGATTCCCGATAGAGGAAAAGAGATTAGTTTGTTAATGATGAATGTGAAGATTTACTGAATTTAACATCTGTTCATCACTAAGTAGAATAATGTACACATTTAAATTTAAATATCCACTTAATTCATTTTTAAGCAAAAGTTAATATACACAGCGGGAAAAGTATTGTATGTGAGATGGGGTGGGGGGGCGAAAAAATAATATTAATTATGATTGTAACTGAGAGGGTGTATTAATTTCAATAGGGTGAGGTTATTTTTCGGAATTTATTTATATTCACGTTACTGTTACATTACCATTTATTTAATTCATGAAATTTATTTTTTCTTAATAAGTTTTCTAATATCGTTCCATCAGGAAAGACCAGCTCCGGCGCAATTTCAAACAGTGGCCACAGCATAAAGCCACGATTTTTCATATCGTAGTGCGGAACGGTCAGACGTTCGGTATTTATTACTTCATTACCAAACAGCATGATGTCGAGATCCAGCGTGCGCGGTCCCCAGCGTTCAGCTTTACGGACGCGACCTTGCTGCAATTCGATACGCTGTGTGTGATTGAGTAGCTCTTCAGGGGCAAGAGTGGTTTTCAGCGCGACGGCGGCATTTAAGTAATCGGGTTGATCTTGCGGCCCCAGAGGTGGGGTGCGGTAAAACGAAGAAACGGCAAGAATGCGGCTTTCTGGAATATCGCCTAATGCTTTCAGGGCAGCATTGACCTGCTCCAGCGGAGAGGCCAGATTGCTGCCTATGGCAATATACGCCACTGTCATGTAGTACCCTCACGACGCGGTGCGCGTTTGCGTGGACGACGAGTACGACGACGCGGTGACGGTTCTTCATCCAGTTCGTTAAGCATCCCTTTTTGGTCTGGCGGCGCGGAAACCTGGAACTCACCCCACCATTTCACCAGACGTTGCAGTTCAGCGTTACGCTCAACTTCGGCTCGTAAGGCCAACAGGTCGTATGCCGCACGGAACTTAGGATGCTCCAGCAGTTTCCATGCGCGTTTACCCTGACGACGGGACATACGCAACTGCAACTGCCAGATATCGCGAGTTAGCGTAGTCAGACGTTTCGGGATCGCCAGTGAACGGCAGGCTTCGTCCAGCACGTCGTTCATCGCCAGTGCGAAAGCGTCGTGATAGGTCAGGCCGCTCTCCTGAGCAATTTTCTGTGCCGTCTCCAGCAATGGGTACCAGAACATGGCGGCAAACAGGAACGCCGGGTTCACGCGCATATCGTTATGGATACGCGTATCGGTATTCTTCAGTACCTGCTCAATAATGCGTTCCATCGGGCTGTCGCCATTTTCCGTGAAGTAGCGGGTAATGGTCGGGAACAGCGGCTGGAACAGATGATATTCACACAGCAGCTTATAGGTTTCGTAACCGTAGCCCGCTTGCAACAGTTTCAGCGATTCTTCAAACAGACGTGCCGGTGGGATATCGTTCAGTAAGGTTGCCAGGCGTGGGATCGGCTCGGCGGTTTCCGGGCTGATGCGCATGCCCAATTTGGCGGCAAAACGAACCGCGCGGAGCATACGTACCGGATCTTCACGGTAGCGCGTTTCCGGGTTACCAATCAGACGGATAACGCCGTCTTTCAGATCCTTCATGCCGCCAACGTAATCACGGACGGTAAAATCTGCCACGCTGTAATACAGGCTGTTGATAGTGAAATCGCGGCGCTGGGCGTCTTCTTCGATGGAGCCGAAAATGTTGTCGCGCAGCAACATACCGTTTTGCCCGCGTTGGGAGGTCGTGCGGTCGCTGACGTTACCTTCGTGATGTCCACGGAAGGTCGCAACTTCGATAATCTCCGGGCCAAACATCACATGAGCCAGACGGAAACGGCGACCCACCAGACGGCAGTTACGGAACAGTTTACGTACCTGTTCAGGCGTGGCGTTAGTGGTTACGTCAAAATCTTTCGGCTTTTTGCCAAGTAACAGGTCGCGCACGCCGCCGCCAACCAGCCAGGCTTCGTATCCCGCTTTATTGAGCCTGTACATTACCTTCAGGGCATTTTCACTGATATCTTTGCGGGAAATAGCATGCTGCTCACGCGGGATCACCGTCACCTGTGGACGGGCGACTGCCTGTTCAGCCTCGCTTTCCTCGCGGCTTAGCACCTTGCGGCAAAAATTAGCGACTCGGGTAAAAATAGTACACCTCGGTAGTGTCAAACATCATTCAGGACAAAAAAATAGCGGCTAATCATAGCTCAGCATGACGCATTTGAGAATGTTGAATTTACAATTGCCGACTCAGGCACTGCGGTGAGCCGCCAGTTTTTGACGGCTGACTGAAGGATTTGCTCGACGCTGAAATCCTGCCAGTGTGTTTCTACCTGCTGACCCAGAAAATGAAGTGCCGCGATTAACACCGGGCGCGGATCGCCTTTCGGCAACGCAGGCGCATGATTCTGCTTGGAAAGTTTAGCGCCTTGTGGATTAAGCGCCAGCGGTAAATGGATGTAATCTGGCACTTTCCAGCCAAAAAGCTGGTACAGCGAGATTTGCCGCACAGTCGGTTCGATCAAATCTGCCCCGCGGACAATTTCGCTCACGCCCTGGAAGTGATCATCCACCACCACCGCCAGGTTATAGGCAAACAAACCATCACGGCGATGAATAATAAAATCTTCCCGTGCCAGTTTTTCGTCGGCGTGAATAATGCCTCGCAGCAGGTCAGTAAACTGGGTGACTGGATGCTGCTGGCGGATACGTACTGCGGCGTTGTCTGGTCCATGATGCAAATCCCGGCAATGACCGTCGTAAATACCGCCAATGTTTTGAATACGCGCACGCGTGCAGGTGCAGTAATAACTTAGTCCTTGCTCATGTAACCAGGCGAGTGCTTCGCGATAGGCGTGGTGACGTTGCGATTGCCAGAGAACGTCGCCGTCCCAGTGTAGGCCGTAATGTTCCAGCTGGCGCAGGATAGTCTCTGCGGCACCGGGAACTTCACGAGGCGGGGCGATATCTTCAATGCGTACCAGCCAGCGACCTTGCCGGGCGCGAGCCTGCAAATAGCTGCCAAGCGCAGCAATCAGAGAACCAAAATGAAGCTCGCCGGAAGGAGAGGGGGCGAAGCGACCAATATAGTGTGTGTCTGTCATCTCTTTGAACAAAAAATAAGGCGGGAGCATTTCCCGCCTGTGGTAAACATGATGGAACGGCTGTAATTAGCCAGCCATCTGTTTTTCGCGAATTTCAGCCAGCGTCTTGCAGTCGATGCATAGATCGGCTGTCGGGCGCGCTTCCAGACGGCGAATACCAATTTCAACACCGCAGGATTCGCAGTAGCCGAAATCTTCGTCTTCCACTTTTTTCAGCGTCTTCTCGATCTTTTTGATCAGCTTACGCTCGCGATCGCGGTTACGCAGTTCGAGGCTGAACTCTTCTTCCTGGGCTGCACGGTCTACCGGGTCCGGGAAGTTGGCTGCTTCATCCTGCATATGTGTAACGGTGCGATCGACTTCATCCCTGAGTTGATTACGCCATGCTTCCAGAATACGACGGAAGTGCGCCAGCTGGGCTTCATTCATATACTCTTCGCCCGGCTTCTCCTGATATGGTTCCACCCCAGCGATGGCGAGAATACTCAGGGACGATGTTTTACGGTTTTGCCCTTCTTGCATGTTGCTTCTCCTTAACACGCACTATCGATCCCCATGTTCGGGGGAAAAATGAGGCCGCTATAAATAGCAGATGCTTTTCCGGATAGCAATTATCTAAACGTAACACTTGACAACTGTGTGAGGAAAAGCGTATTTGCGCACGCGACCAGAATGTAAATTAACCAGTTACTTACTCTACTACAATGTAACCGGTAGTGATTTTTTAAGAGCCATGCCTTCGGCAGAAAGTTCCGCTTTGTAAGCCAGAATTTCTACCCCCCTCTGTTGAGCTTCTGACAATAGTTGTGCGTATTTCTCATCGATGTGGCGCGCGGGTGAAAACCGTGTAATGGCTGAATGCAGCACGGCGAAAAAGATAACCGCACGCTGGCCTTCAGCCGCTACGCTCATCAACTCCCGAAGGTGTTTCTGACCTCGTTCAGTGACCGCATCGGGAAAATATCCCTGTTCGTTCTCCGCTAACGTAACCGATTTCACTTCAATATAGCAGTCTGGACGCGAATCCGCCTGCAACATAAAGTCAATACGGCTGCGTTCGGCGCCGTATTTTACTTCGCTTTTCAGCGAGCTATAGCCTGACAGCTCTGAAATTGATTCATTAAGGATAGCCTCTTTCGTCAACCTGTTAGCCCAAAGCGTATTGACGCAAATAATTGCGCCGCTTTGGCTTTGAGTTAATTCCCAGGTGTGTGGGTATTTCCGTTTGGTGTTGTCTGAAGTCGAATACCAGACGGTATCGCCAGGCGTTGCACAACCGGTCATCGCACCCGTATTCGGGCAGTGTAGCGTTAATTCGCGACCATCGGGTGTGATCACATCGGCTAAAAAACGTTTGTAACGCTGAATTAGCGTCGCGCGCTGTAGAGGGGGAGAAAATTCCATTGCGACAATCCTTGTTATTGCGTTAGCGCCCAGCGTTTTAGCGGCGTGTAGCGTGTGCGTCCACGGGCAAACGAGGAGGCGTAAAGGGTGAACTCCGTCACCGTATACGACCAGTTAAAACCTGGCGGCGGGATTGTCACCGCCTCGCTGGCGTCGCGCAATAAGGTAATATGTGGATGAAACGGACGATTGCTTTGAAAACAACCGCTGCGGGCAGCCTGTGAACGGAGCATATTCGCCAGCTGGATTAAGCCGCGTGGCGGCTGTCGCATCCCTAACCACACCACACGCGAACGCAGCCATTGACCGGCGTCATCAAGCGTGAGTGTGAAACCAGGTTGACGAATCCGTCCGGCTAAAAGAGAAAGCGCCTTCTCTTTCTCTGCGCTCACTTCGCCTAAAAATGCCAGAGTCAGATGCAAATTATCGGCGGGGCCCGGACGTCCCGCCTCAGGTGGGAAGTGTGTGGCGCGCCAGTGGATAATCTGTTCGCGGATTTCTGCAGGTAAGTCGATAGCAAAGAACAGCCGTTGCGGTTCAGACATGTGAGGCACTCGGTTATGAATTACCGCGATGCTACAATGTGGCGCGAAGAATGTTAACCCTCTGGAGCGTTTTGTGTCGTCGTTGCCCGTTGCTGCCGTCTTACCTGAGTTACTTGCTGCCCTCGATGGTGCATCGCAGGTGTTATTAAGTGCGCCGACCGGGGCCGGGAAATCAACCTGGCTGCCGCTGCAACTGCTGGCGCATCCCGGCATTAACGGGAAAATTATCCTGCTGGAGCCGCGTCGTCTGGCGGCGCGTAACGTTGCGCAACGACTGGCGGAGCTGCTTAACGAAAAGCCAGGCGATACCGTTGGCTACCGGATGCGTGCGCAAAACTGCGTCGGGCCGAATACCCGCCTGGAAGTGGTTACCG
>OAUK01001019.1_pt1 | contig 10503 bp, 8 predicted proteins | sample 1495131 | NCBI WGS metagenome assembly OAUK01 (sample SAMEA2580009, study PRJEB22360) | human gut metagenome | biome: human gut; feature: human-associated habitat; material: faeces | place: Denmark | collected 2008/2010 | reverse complement strand
TGTCTCCCCACTCCAGCACCTTGGTGGTCAGGAAAATGCCGCCCAGCACGCCGGCTCCCAGCGGTATCAGGGGAAGGATATGAAAGGAGCTGATGTTTCCTATAATGGTTTCATAGATTCCCAGCATATAGAGCATCTGAGACACGCTGATTCCGGGCAGGACCAGCCCCACCGCAATGATGAATCCCCCAGCCAGCTGAAGGAGCAGGGCCGCGGGCCCGAAACTTCCGTCCGGTGTAAAAAGTCCGGAGGGAATCAGCGCCAGAAGCACCACCCCCAGGATGCCTATGGCAGGATAGGCCACCGCTCCCAGGTCCAGTTTTTTCACGCCTGCCTCCCTGTATATCATGGGAACACCTCCTGCCACCGCTCCCAGGAAGAAAAACCGGAGCGGAACATCGGCCCTGGTTGTGAACAGGTAGCTGATAAAGCGCGAAAACAGCACCATTCCGGTTCCTGCCCCCAGGACGAATTTGAGCAGGAAGGCCATGCTTCCTGCAGGTTCCTTGAAAAAGGAGCTGATGGATGAAATGAGTCTGTCATAAACCCCCATAATCATGGCCATGGACCCTCCGCTTACTCCGGGCACCGTCATGGTCCCCCCTATCCACATTCCTTTTAAAATGATTTTCACATTATCTCGATTCACTGGAAATACTCCTTTTCACCTTCTGTGACCTTACTGCACGCGCGTCCCTTCCGGAACAACAGTAACGATATTCTACCCCATGCAGACGGAAAAGTGAATTAATTTTCTGTATATATTTATGTCCGGGTACGGCTTATTATTGCCCCGGACATGAAAATAATCCCGGAGGACAGGCAGTTCTGCCTTTCTCCGGGATTTATTTTTGAGGAATATGATTATGTGATAATGAAACGGAATATGGATCCGATGTATTTAATTAATGTATTTAAATCAATACGCTTAATTAACGCCGCACTGGGAATTTCCAGGCATCATGCCGACTCCCATCTGTGACAGCATGGAATTCAGGTCCTGTCCGCCCTTCTGGTACTGTACTGCCTGGGGACAATTTCCCGTATTGTAAAGTGCTGCGTTGCAGTCATTTATATTTGCCATATTAGTGCCGCATGCAGAACCCAGCATTGCAGCAAGTGCCATAGATGAAACTGATAACATAGTATGTCCTCGCTTTCTTTCTTACAGATATTACAAATCTGTTTCATTTCTGTTACAAAACTATATTATCACATATTAGGAGTCCTGTGTCTGGGAGTTATTGGAAAAACAACGACTTTTGTCTTTTTTTGCGGATTTTTCATGTTCTTTGGTAATATTTCCCCAATATCCCTCATATATTATCAGTATTATGTAATTGACGCAAACAAAAAATACGCATGATACCAGCGCCGGTTTTACTTATAACTGCTGCATGCCTGCTGTACAGCGGACAGGCCAGTCAGGTACGGGCATGGCAATCACGATTAAGACAGGGGTTGTATATTATACTATGTTAGAATATGTAAAGAAAAATTTATCCTGTATCTTTCCCGCACAGGACCATGGCAAAGGATGTCTGTATGCGGACGAAATTTACGATACGGTGCAGACCATGAACATCAGCCAGACCTTGAATTATTCCATCCTTTTAATCATTATGGAAGCCTTCAGTCTAATCGTATATCTGGCCACAGACTTTACAGGCAGAGCTGCTTCCATGCTCAGCTTTACCATGCTGCTGTTCCTTCTGTTCATCGCCTTTAATATTGTATACTGCAAATACTTATTGAAACAGCAGCGGACCTGTTCCACAAGGCGGAGGCTGAAACACCATACATACTTTTTCACTGCCATATTTGCCCTGTACTGCATTGCAGTGAACCACATCTGCCTGCAGAGCCGCCTGACAGCAGAAAGCGTCCTTATGTTTTACATTTACATTGCCGCCGGCCCCATCTATTCCCTTAAAGAAGCGCTGGCCTCAGTGCTGGCTACCGCCCTGGCCGCGATTCCGGCTTTCAGGGCCCACCATGTACCGCCGGCCCTGTATTCCAACCTGTTCCTTTACAGCTTCATCAGCCTGTTTCTGTCCCAGATGCGCTGCCACATTATTGTGAGCAACCTGCAAATGGTAAGAAAGGCCAGGGATGAACAGGTTTGTCTTCAGGAACGGGCCGACAAGGACCCGCTGACACAGCTTTTCAACCGTAACGGCTATTCCCTCCGGCTGGAGGAGCTGATTCCCTATAGCATACGGCTTCATGTACCTGTGGCTGTCATCATGATAGATATTGACTATTTCAAACAGTACAATGATACATACGGCCATGTACAGGGCGACGAATGCCTGAAAAAGGTAGCCGCAGCCCTGTCCGGCAGCATCCACCGTGAGAACGACCTGATCTGCCGGTTTGGAGGGGAAGAGTTTCAAATACTGCTCTGTGATGTCCACCCCTCTGACGCCATCAAGGTTGGAGACCGCTTGAGGAAATCTGTGGCTGATTTAAAGATTCCCGCTGCCAACCGAAGCGCCTCCCCCTTTGTGACGATCAGCGCAGGGGTCGTGAGCACAGTTCTTACCTCCATGGATGATTACCACAAGCTGGTACGGGCAGCGGATGATGAGCTTTACTACGCCAAAAGCCACGGAAAGAATATGATTTCCTTCCGGGAACTGAATCCGGCTCCCAGCTCCGACCTATCCCTGGAGGACAAACTGGAGCACGCAAAACTTATATATGACAGCATCCCCTTCCCCTTTGCCATCATTCAAATTCAGGCAAAGGACGGACAGGCCTGTGATTTTTCCTATGTATATGTAAATGAAGCCTGTGCCCGCCTGGAATGCCGTTCCAGAAACATCCTCTACCGAAAAAGCTTTCTGAGCCATTACCCGGACGCCGATACGCGGCGCCTTCCCGCCTACTATGAAACAGCCATGCACGGCGGGCGGCAGATGTTTTATGATTTCAGCCCGGAACGCAGCAAATACCTTAAGATAGAGTGCTTTCAATTCCACGAAGGCTACTGCGGCTGTCTCATTGAGGATGTAACGGACCAGCACTATTTTGAGCTGTACGGCAATAATGAGCTGGGGCTTCTGAACCAGGTGGTAAACGGCGGCATCCTCCTGACCAGCTACCAGGCAGAATCCCCGGAGGTCATATATATGAATTCCAGGCTGCTTCACGCCCTTGGCTACTGCAGTCTGTCCGAATACAAGCTTTTGTCCGGAGGCTCCTTATCGTTCCTCAGGCAGCTGCACCCGGATGACACCCATACATTCCAGGAGACCATGACCGTATTTTCCACAGACGACACCGTACGCAGGTGCATCATACGGATTCGCAGGAAGGACGGTGCATGGCTGTGGTTCATGCTCAGAGGCAAACTGATTATTGACGAACACAAAAATCCCCTCAACCTGTTCACTGTCTACCACATTACACGTCAGCTGAAACAGCTGGGGCAGATAGTTCCTCAGGTGGATGGGGATTCCCGTATCAGTCTATGAAAACACAGGAGCTTCCCGGCGCTCTAAGCGCCGAATACCTGCTCCGCATAATTTACCGATGCCATAGCATCCCTGCAATAGGCGTCAGCGCCTATGGTCCTGGCATAATCCTCCGTCAGCACAGCGCCTCCCACCATCACCTTGACAGTGACGGATGCAGCCCTTAGCTGGCGGATGGTTTCCTCCATGCTGGGCACAGTGGTGGTCATGAGGGCGCTCAGGCCCACCAGGGCAACCTGCCGTTCCACGGCCTCCTTTACAATGACCTCCGGCGGCACGTCCCTTCCCAGGTCGATGACCTCATAACTGTAATTTTCCAGCAAAACCTTCACGATGTTCTTGCCGATATCATGGATGTCGCCTTTCACCGTTGCCAGGATGATGGTACCTTTCTTTTCCTGGGCCTGACCGCTTCCATCCATAGCTGCCTTGATAACCTCAAACGCAGCCTTGGCGGCCTCCGCGCTCATAAGAAGCTGGGGCAGGAACACGGTTCCCTTCTCAAACCCTTTTCCCACACGGTCCAGGGCCGGTATCATCTCACTGTTGATAATATCCAGCGGCTCCCTCTCCTTTAACAGTTCCGTCACCGCGTTGTGGGCGGCTTCTTTCAGGCCTCTCTCAATGGCTGCTGTCAGAGCCGGCCCCTGGCTTCCTCCTCCTTGATCCTCTCCTGAGCCAAAATGATTGTCTGCCTTTATCCCGTTCTGGCTGCCGCTCTTTCCAATGGTCTGGCCCAGGCCCGCGCTCTGTCCGCTGTACACGCTGATATACTGGCCGCACTGGGGATCCCGGTCCATAAGCGCGTTAAAGCTGTAGTAAGCCCGCATCATGGCCTCGGAGTTAGGGTTTATGATGGCAGCTCCCAGCCCGCATTCCATGGCATTGATGATTTCCCTCTGGGGCAGTCCGAAGGATATGTTGGATACCCCCAGCACGGTTCCCACTCCCAGCTCATCCCGGATGCGCCGCAGGGTCTCCAGGGTGGTAAGGGCCCCTTTGCTGTCGGAACTGACCGTCATGCAGAGTCCGTCCAGAATGATATCCTCCGGCCCGATTCCGTACTCCGCTGCCCGTTCTATGATTTTCCTGCCCACGGCCAGACGTCCATCTGCCGTATCGGGAATGCCGGACTCATCCAGGCAGAGTCCCACCGCCACTCCGCCGTATTTTGCCATCAGCGGAAATATGCGGCTCATGGACTCTTCCTTGCCGTTGACAGAGTTAATCAACGGTTTTCCGTTGTATATACGCATGGCGCGCTCCATGGCTTCCATGTCCGAGGTGTCGATTTGAAGAGGCAGGTCGATGATGGCCTGAAGCTCCCTCACAGCCTCCTCCATCATGGACGGCTCATGGATTTCAGGAAGTCCCACGTTCACATCCAGCACATCCGCCCCGTTGTCCTGCTGGCTGACCCCCTCCTTCAGGATATATTCCAGGTTGTGGTCCCGCAGGGCCTGCTTGAACTTGGACTTGCCGGTGGGGTTTATGCGCTCCCCGATAATGATTGTCTTACGGCCGGCGGTCACTGCCTTTGCATAGGAGGACACCACAGTGCGGTGTTTTTTCTCGGGCCACACCACAGGCATGTCCTTACACCGCTGTGTCATCAGGCGTATATGCTCCGGGGTGGTGCCGCAGCACCCTCCCACCACCACAGCGCCCATGGCCGCGATTTCCTCCATGACAAGGGCAAAGCCCTCAGCGTCTATGTCGTACACCGTCTTCCCGTTCTCGCTTCTGGGAAGGCCTGCATTGGGGTTTACCAGCACGGGAAGGGAGGACACCCTCAGAATTTCCTCCAGGATACCCTTCATCTGCACAGGTCCCAGACCGCAGTTGATTCCCAGGGCATCCACCCTCAGTCCCTCTAACAGGGCCACGGTGGACTCCACGTTTCCGCCGGTCAGAAGCTTTCCCTTTTCATCAAATATAACAGTTGCGAACACAGGCAGGCGTTCCCCAGTTACCCGCCATCGTGACAACGGGAAGAGTACCCGGCCGGAACCCCGCCTCCCTGGCAGCCAGCACCGCGGCCTTCAGCTCATAGCTGTCGCTCATGGTCTCTATAAGAACCAGGTCCGCTCCCGCCCTGGCGCCAATGGATACCACCTCTTTATAAAGCTTCACCGCATCCTCGAAATCCAAATCCCCCAAAGGTTTTAACAGGCGCCCCGTAGGTCCCAGATCCAGGGCCACGTATCCGTGTCCTGCTTCCCTGACCGCGGTTCTGGCATTTTCCACTGCGGCTGTCACGATGGACTCCAAATCATCTTTAAATTTAAGCCTGTTGGCGCCAAATGTATTGGTGGTCATGATGTCTGCGCCGGCCTCCAGATAGGACCGGTGTATGGATATAAGCACATCCCGGCGGGTCAGGTTCCACGTTTCCGGAAGCTCTCCCGGTTTCAGGCCCTGGGCCTGGAGCAGGCTTCCCATTCCGCCGTCGCAGAACAGGCGGCGTACCTTCATCTCTTCTAATATTGTCATCATCATTCTCCGCAAGTCCTCTTAACTGTTCAAAATGTCGTTTACCAGGATGTCCACCTGCTCCCCGCTGGTAATCCAGCTGGTGCAGAGGCGGATAGCCGTATGGCTTTCATCCACCCTTCCCTGGTTGGTGTAACTGTACTTATCCTTCCACGACTCCAAAAGGGAATCCGGCATGATGGGAAATACCTGGTTTGTGGTGTTTTCCACCAGGAAGGGATATCCCTTTTTGACACAGGCGCAGCGTATCTTGTCTGCCAGCCTGTCCGCATGGGCTCCCAGCTCAAAATACAGGCCGTCCCGCAAAAGCTCTCCAAACTGTATGCCCAGAAGGCGGCCCTTGGCCAGCATACCGCCCCGCTGCTTGATATGGTAGCGGAAATCCGCCTTCAGCTCATCGTTCAATATAACCACGGCCTCCCCGAAAAGAGCCCCCACCTTGGTTCCTCCGATGTAGAATACGTCGCAGGAAGCTGCCAGGGACTTAAGGTCCAGGTCATTCCCCTCCGCCGCCAGGCCGTATGCCAGACGGGCGCCGTCCACAAACAGGTACAGGCCGTACTTCCTGCACACCCCATACAGGTTCTCCATCTCAGCCCTGGTGTAAATAGTGCCCAGCTCCGTGGGGTTGGAGATATATACCATCTTTGGCTGCACCGTGTGCTCAAAGCTCTCGTCCCGGATATGGGCCTGGTACAGCTCCTCCACCTGCTCTGCCGTAATCTTGCCGTCCTCAGAGGGCAGGGCCAGCACCTTGTGTCCGGTGGCCTCTATGGAGACTGTCTCATGTACATTGATGTGGGCCGTCACAGCCCCCACCGCCCCCTGATGGGAACGCAGGGCAGATGCTATGACCGTCAGATTGGCCTGGGTTCCTCCCACCAGGAAATGGACCGCTGCATCTTCCCGTCCGCATAGGCTGCGGATGATGCCTGCGGCCTCTGCGCAGTAATGGTCCTCCCCGTATCCGGGCGTCTGCTCCAGATTAGTCTCAGCCAGTTTCTTAAGTATGCGCTCATGGGCGCCTTCGCTGTAATCACAATTAAAACGAATCATAATATAATTCCCCTTTTTATTTTATTTTTATGCCGCCGCCTTAAAGGGCTTTTCCCTGTCACCTCCGGTAGGGGCAGTCCGTCTTGGCACAGGCTTCACAGCCTTTTACATCGCAGCGGTAAGGTTTCCTGCTGGCTCCCATAACCGCTGAAACAGATTTGGAGGGCATCATGAGAAGACTGTCCGTCAGCTTGATACCGATGCGTTTTCCGGCCTCCAGGGCCTCTAACAGCATACCCTGGCATTCCAGCGGAAAGTCTCCGTAACCGGGGCTGAACCTGGGGCGCAGATAACGGCCTTTTGCCTCATATTCCGACTTTATCACGGTACACACCTGGTCGCAGTACTCCTCAATCATGGCCGCTGCCGCTGCCTGCATGACCACGGCCCTGCTCATCTGGAGACGGCTGTACTTCTGAATCAGATGGTCGGCCCCGCAGCCAAGGGTGGCCGCAAACACAATAATCTGATCGCAGTCCTTCAGATTCCCCCACAGGTTCCTGCTCCTGGCGTTGAAACATCCCCCGTCAATTCTGTAATCCTCTCCCAGTGACAAGGGATATTCCCGGTACAGATGCCTGGGTGTGGCAGCTTCCCATAATTCCGCCATGGACTGCTCCACCATGGCCGCCACTGCCCCGTCAGCCTCCTGACCCCTGTACCCCAGATAGCGGAGGACCTCCCTCCTGTCTACGTCCTGTATGTCCATATGTCTTTTCTCCCGATGTTCGTTCTTCTGATATTCGTTTTCCCGACATTCGTTCTTCTGGTATTCGTTCTTCTAAGTTTTATTCTCTCGGATATAGTCATGAGGTTTTTTCTCGTGAGTTTTTTCTCATGAGTTTTTTTCCAGTGTTGCATTCAGCCCTATAAAATCTCCGACAGGTTTTCTTTTATCTTCATGGCCACATCCGGCTTATTCATGGAATACACATGGATACCGTTGACTCCGTTGGCAATCAGGTCAATGATCTGGTCCGTGGCATAGGCTATTCCGGCCTGCTTCATGGCCGCGGGATTGTCCCCGAACCGGTCCACAATGGACATGAACCTGGATGGCAGGTAGGTCCCCGACATCTGGGTAATCCTCCGTATCTGCTTTGCGTTTGTCACAGGCATGATGCCGGCAATCACAGGCACCTGGATTCCCTTTTCACGGATGCGGTACAGATAGCTGTAAAGAATGCTGTTGTCAAAAAACATCTGGGTGGTGACAAAATCGCATCCGGCCTCCACCTTCTGCTTCAGGTAATCTATGTCCACAGACTTGTTGGCTGATTCCACATGGCCCTCCGGGTAACATGCTGCCCCGATGCAGAAATCACCTGCCTTTTTGATTTCCCGTATCAGTTCTGAAGCATAGTGGTATTCCTTTGGCGTGCTGCCATCCTGGGGGATATCCCCGCGCAGGGCCAGTACATTTTCAATGCCGCGCTCCCTTAACTCACCCAGCACATGGTGCACCTTTTCCCTGGTGGATGAAACACAGGTGAGATGAGCCAGGGGCGTCACTCCATATTCCTCCTTGATGGCGGAGGCGATTCCAACCGTATATTCGCTGGTTCCCCCTCCTGCCCCGTATGTAACACTCATAAACGAGGGCTTTAATTTTGCAATCTCCGCGGCTGCCTTCTCCACGGAATCATATGCATCCTCTGTCTTTGGGGGGAACACCTCAAAGGAGAGGGTGGGCTTTCCTTCTGCCAGTATGTCGCGTATTTTCATTTCTGTTTCCCTTCCTCATGCGTCATCCAAAAAAGCTCCGGCACCCCAATAATCAGGATTGCCGGAGCAAGCATTTACATTTCTACGGTCACTTTCTTCAGATGCCAGATATCCTTCACATACTCCTCAATGGTACGGTCAGATGTGAACTTTCCGCAGTTGGCCGTGTTAAGGATGGCTGCCTTAGCCCACCACGCCTGGTCCCTGTAAGCCTTATCCACCCTCTGGTGCGCCTCGGCATAGGAACGGAAGTCCTTGAGGATAAAGTAGGTATCAGCCCTGTCGCTGCTCTTGGTATTTAAGAGAGAGTTATAGATATCCCTGAACAGCTCTGGGTTATCCGGTGCATAGTATCCGTTAATCAGCTGCATGAGCACACGGCGGATTTCCTGGTCATTGTTAAAGATATCCATGGGGTAATAGCCGCCGTTGTTCTCGTAGTTAATAACCTCGTCGGAGGACATGCCGAAGATAAATGCATTGTCCGCTCCCACTTCCTCCACGATTTCCACATTGGCTCCGTCCATGGTTCCCAGGGTAAGGGCCCCGTTGAGCATAAACTTCATGTTGCTGGTGCCGGAAGCCTCCTTGCTGGCCGTGGATATCTGCTCGCTGACATCAGCCGCCGCAAATATAAGCTCTGCATTGGATACGCGGTAATCCTCGATGAACACCACCTTAATCTTGCCGTTAATGGACTTGTCATTGTTGATATTAACTACTTAATGGTTTTGCCATTGTGGAGGCCATCCGCCACTGAGTTGATGAGCTTGATGGTCAACTTAGCCCGCTTATAGCCTGCGGCTGCCTTCGCGCCGAAGATAAAGGTCCTGGGAATCATATCCATATCAGGATTATCCTTCAGCTGGTTGTACAGATACATCACATGGAGAATGTTCATCAGCTGGCGCTTATACTCATGAAGCCTCTTGACCTGCACGTCGAAAATGGAGCGCGGGTCCACGTCAATGCCGTTATTCTCCTTGATATATCTGGCAAGGCGCAGCTTATTCTGGTACTTGATGTTCATAAACTCAAACTGGCACTTCTCATCCCCTGCAAAGAGTTCCAGCTTCTTGATGTGGGGAAGGCCGGTAATCCACTCATCGCCAATTTTGGAGGTGACCCAGTCTGCCAGCAGCGGATTGCCGTGAAGCAGGAACCGTCTCTGGGTTATGCCATTTGTCTTGTTGTTGAACTTCTCCGGCATCATCTCATAGAAGTCTTTTAACTCCTGGTGCTTAAGGATTTCCGTGTGAAGCCTGGCAACGCCGTTGACGGAAAAGCTGGCTGCAATCGCCATGTAAGCCATCTTCACCTGTCCGTCGTAAATAATGGACATTTTGCGCAGCTTCTCCTGGTTGCCCGGATACATGGTCTGAATCTGGTTCTGGAACCTGCGGTTGATTTCCTCCACAATCTGGTAAATTCTGGGCAGAAGCCGTGAGAACAGCTCAATGGGCCACTTCTCCAGCGCCTCTGACATGATGGTGTGGTTTGTATAAGCGCAGGTCCTGGTGGTTACCTCCCACGCCTCATCCCATGTAAGTCCCTCCTCGTCCAGAAGAATCCGCATCAATTCAGGGATGGCAACCGTCGGGTGGGTGTCGTTCAGCTGGAACACTACTTTTTCATAGAATTTTCTGATGTCATCGTGCTTTTCTTTATACTTTTTAACCGCCCTCTGTACGCTGGCGGAAATAAAGAAATACTGCTGCTTCAGGCGCAGTTCCTTGCCTGCGTAGTGGTT
>OAUK01001011.1_pt1 | contig 10570 bp, 10 predicted proteins | sample 1495131 | NCBI WGS metagenome assembly OAUK01 (sample SAMEA2580009, study PRJEB22360) | human gut metagenome | biome: human gut; feature: human-associated habitat; material: faeces | place: Denmark | collected 2008/2010 | reverse complement strand
GAGAAAAAAAGCGATGAAGACGGATATATGACGTGGGACGTAGAGCACTGGTCCAGCGTAGACGGAAGACGTTTTATACGGTGCTATTCTCTAGAAGGACGCGTATTAAGCGAATCCACAGGACATAACATCTACGACCTGAGAAATGAATTTAAACCAGAAGAAGCAGAAAAAGTAGAACTCAGCTAACACAATGGCGCACCTCAAAGGGATCTCCCCTTGCGGTGCGCCGTATGCTTTTCGGTCTTATTTTTTTCTATTTCTCTTCCGGTGATAAAAGCAACAGAAGCATACACCAGAATCTCCAGTGTATGCTCCTTTACCGTTCCTTTTTTAATTCATCACCGCTTCAATGTCTTCCACTGTTCTTGGAATATCTTTGGATAAATTGCGGCATCCGTCCTCTGTAATCAGGCAGTTGTCTTCCAGTCGGAATCCGATTCCCCACTCCTCATGGTAAATTCCGATATCCACGCAGAATGTCATTCCCGGACGGAGAAGCTCGTCCCTGGCCGACACGACGTCATGGGTGTCAAATCCTACATGGTGTGCGCCGCCATGCCACATATACGTTCCGATATCGTCAAAGCTCTTGCATACTCCCGCTTCTTTGAGCTGCTCAAAACAATAGCGGCGGATCTCCGCATCTACTTCCATCATCGGTACCCCCGGTTTCAGCGTTGAAAACATATGCTCCGAAGTCTTGTACTGGCACTCAAAGAGCAGCTTCTGTCTCGAGGAGTATTTTCCGTTGCATGGCCACCCTCTGGATACGTCCGTCAGCTCATTGTCCCAGCGTACTCCAACGTCATTCAGTACGATATCCCCATCCATAGCCTGTCCCCGGTAACCATAATAGTGGATGCAGAAATTATTCTTTCCGGCACTGATAATGGAAGGAAATCCCGCTTCCAGTACTCCGTGCTGCGCCAGAGCGTAGTCGTACTCTGCCTTATACTGGTATTCGTACATTCCCGGCTTTGAATGTGTCATCATCGCCAGAATTCCGGCCTTTGTGATCTCCTGCGCTTTTTCCATCGCCCGAATCTCACAAGGCTTCTTGATAAGACGCAGCTTCTTCAGAATCGGGAGCGAATTTTCAATCAGAAGATTTGGATATTCCTGTTTCAAGAATGTCTCCATGCTGTCTGCTCCGCTGACTACGACCTGTCCGTCCATCCGATCGATATCCAGGTAGACTTTTTCAATTCTCCCGGATGCCAGCACTTTTTTGAGCTCTTCCTCAAACGTGTCACGGTAAGCAAAGTTGGAAATCATAGATGCGGCTTCAATCTCCTCCGGCTTCATTCTCGCTCCGGTCCATCTCTCTTCGATCAGATTCGGAGGCAGAATAAACAGGGTCTCCCGATACCCGCACGCATCCTTTTCCAACATCAGGATTGTGTCTTTTTGCTCCATTCCAGTCAGATAGACAAAATTGCGGTTCGCAAAATAAGCATAATCCTCGTCCGCTGTTTTACGGACAGGAACGCCGCTGAAAAAGAGGGCCAGACTTCCCGGCGCAAGCTTCTCCATAAACGCGTCCCTGTTTCCCTTGTAAAATTGTGGTTCCATTGATCGTTTCCCTCCTTATGCATTTGTACTTTAGTCTAATAACATTCTACCACAAACGATCAAAAGAATCATCCTTTTCCTAGCAGATTTCCGCTCCTGCCGGAACATCTTTTTCCGGCTTCATGAGTACAATATTTCCGTTCTCATCTTCGGCGCAGAGGATCATTCCCTCAGAGAGCACTCCTGCAAGCTTTGCTGGCTTCAAATTCACAAGAACCATTACTTTTTTACCTACCATCTCTTCCGGTGAATACCATTTTTTAATACCAGAAACAATCTGGCGTACCTGGCTTCCGATCTTCACCTGAGAGCAGAGAAGCTTTTTGGACTTTGGGACCTCCTCACACTTGATGATTTCTCCTACCTGAAACTGCATCTTCATAAAATCGTCATAAGCAATCTCCGGTTTTGCCTCAATATCGATCACCGGGCCTTCTTCCTCCGGCTCCTCTTCCGGCTGCGCCGGGTGAAGTTTTTCTACCTCTTCCATCACTTCTTTTAAGTCTCTTCTGGCAAAGAGGATCTCCGGCTTATCCGTTACATGACCGCCGCCAAGCTGTGCAAGAATCTTCCCGGACGTCTCCGGCATATATGGAGTAAGCAGTCTTGCCCCCTCGGAAATGCTGGAAATCAGGTTGAAAAGCACCGTCTCCAGACGGCCTTTTTTATCTTCTTCTTTTGCCAGCGCCCACGGCATTGTCTCATCAATATATTTATTGCAGCGCTTGAACAGATTAAATATTTCTGTAATGGCGTCCGCCACTCTGAGATCTTCCATCTTTGCGTCTACTTTCCCGGACGTTTCCTTTGTTACACGCTTCAGATCGCTGTCAACCTCCTCTGCTATGCCTTTGTCTGTCACTGTACCACCAAAATATTTATTCGTCATGGAAACAGTCCGGTTGACCAAATTTCCAAGTGTATTGGCAAGATCTGAATTCATTCTCTCTACCATCAACTCCCAGGTGATGACGCCGTCGTTGTCAAACGGCATCTCATGCAGAACGAAATAACGCACAGCGTCCACACCAAACAGATGAACCAGCTCATCAGCATAGATGACGTTTCCCTTGGATTTGCTCATCTTACCGTCCCCCTGCAAGAGCCACGGATGCCCGAAGACTTGTTTTGGAAGCGGCAGATCCAGTGCCATCAGGAAAATCGGCCAGTAAATCGTATGAAAACGAATAATATCTTTTCCAATCAGATGAAGATCTGCCGGCCAGTTTTTATGAAACAGTTCCGTGCTGTTCCCGTCAACATCGTATCCGATTCCGGTAATATAATTTGTCAGCGCGTCCAGCCATACATAGACGACATGTTTCGGATCAAAATCAACCGGGATTCCCCACTTGAAAGAAGTTCTGGAAACACAGAGATCCTGAAGCCCCGGAAGAAGAAAATTGTTCATCATCTCATTTTTTCTGGCAACCGGCTGAATAAACTCCGGGTGCTCATTGATATACTGGATCAGGCGGTCTGCGTATTTGCTCATCTTGAAGAAATACGCCTCTTCCTTGGCCGGCGTACACGGGCGACCGCAGTCCGGGCATTTACCATCCACAAGTTGGGACTCTGTAAAGAATGATTCGCATGGAGTACAGTACATTCCCTCGTAATATCCTTTATAAATGTCCCCTTTGTCGTACAGCTTTTTAAAAATCTTCTGTACCTGCTTTTCATGGTAATCGTCTGTCGTCCGGATAAAATGGTCGTAAGACGTATTCATTAAATCCGCAATCTCTTTTACCTGGGCAGCTACCTTATCCACATATTCCTTCGGTGTGATCCCTGCCTCCTCAGCTTTCAACTCGATTTTCTGACCATGTTCATCGGTTCCCGTCTGGAAATAGACGTCATATCCTTTGCTTCTTTTGTATCTTGCGATCGCATCCGCAAGCACGAACTCATATGTGTTACCGATATGCGGCTTGCCTGATGTATAGGCAATCGCAGTGGTAATATAATACTTTTCCTTTTCATTACAGTTACTGCACATACATTTTCTCTCCTTTTCCTGATTCCTTTCCGGAACTCTTTTTCACGAAATAAAAATGCCCTCCAGGAAAATCCCCGGAAGGCGAATTCGCGTTACCACTTCCATTCATCTGTCCCTCACAGAACAGATCTCAGCGAGTGTCCTCTGACACCCCCCGCTGTAACGGGCGGACCCATCACGGATTATCACCACTTCGTGTTCATCCATGCCGCTCCGAAGCCATCTTCCATGCCCCATCCTCTATCCCTCTCAGCATCCGGTCCGATCAGGCCATCCGGGAATTCTCTGTAAGATTCCAGAACATGTACTCTCTTCATCTCTGCGTTTTCTCATATAGTTGAAATGGTAGCATAGAAAAAATGGAAAGTCAAGAACCCTCCGGCGTGAAATCATGGCTGTACCCGGACGCAGCTTCATAGCTCTGGCTCTACTCCCGCTTCCTTCCATAGTATACAAGTCCTACCACACCCGGTCCTGCATGCGTGCCGATACTTGGGCTGACATCATTAATGACGATCCTCTCAAACCCAAGATCGTTTACCATACGTTTGACTGCCAGTGCATCGTCCATACAGTCGCCATGCAGGATACAGACAAGGCGATCCTTTCCATATTCGCCAAGTTCCAGACTCTTTTCCATATTTGTCACCAAAGTCTTGAGCGCCTTCTTTCGTCCACGGACGGTTCCATCGGATTTGAGCTCCCCGGACGCTGTCACCCGCAGCAGCGGCTTGATATTAATCATACTTCCGACAATCGCCGTTGTCTTTGATACACGGCCTCCCCTCTGGAGATGGTGAAGATCATCTACGGTAAACCAGACATTGACATGATCTCGCTCCTCCTTCAGTACTTCGCAGACCTCGTCCATGCACTTCCCTGCCTCTCTGAGTTCAGCCGCCCGATAAACGGATACCCCCTCTCCAAGCGAAGCGTTCAGTGAATCAAAGATGGTAATCTTCCGCTCCGGATATTCCTCCAGCAGCTCTTTCGCCGTCATACGCACATTGTTACAACTTCCGCTTAACGCACTGGAAAAGGCAATATGGAGGATATCCTTCCCTTTCTTTAAAATCGTTTCAAATTTTTCCCGGATCACTGCCGGATTATTGGCCATGGATTTCGGCAGATCACCCTTTCGCATAGTCTCATAAAATTCTTTTGGCGTCATGTTTTTTTCGTCCCCGTAGACGACGTCACCAAATGCGTAATATTGTGGGATCACCGGGATTCCATATTGATTCAGTACTTCTGACGGCACATCCGAATTGGAATCTGTCGTAATGATATAGTCCATTGTTTTACTCCTCATATTTTACTTTTCTCTCTTTTTTAACCTTGTTTTCTTCGTTTAATTACCTTCAGCCTCGTAAACTCTTCCCTGTCCTTTTCCTCCAGCGCATTACTGATACTGGTTACCAGGCCGGTATACATCGGAATTGTAATATTCTGCAGTGCATTTGCCCGTTTTTGTGTTTTCTTGATATTCGAAGCCAGCCGATATGCCGCGTTTTCCACCATGGATAGCTTGACCGTCAGATCTTTTACCTTTCGAAATGCTTCCGCCGCCCGGTCAGCCGACTCCTTCGTCGTGCTGAACGCATAGGTCGGAACCGGAGTCTTAGGCGTGTATTTCACATGTGGAATCTCCGTTCCCATGATACTTCTTGTCTGAATGACGATGGAATCCTCAATGGGAACCGTATACGCAATCTGGGAGATCGTATTGATTCCATTCTCTATATTCGCCTTTTGCAGACACTGATAGGCATAAGTGAAAGTACTATCGATTTCCTCCTGGATCGTCCGGGCCTGATCGATCAGCTCCATCAGCTCCCGGATCAGGATATTCCGTTTCTTGTCCATCAGTTCATACCCCTGCTTCGCAAGCGCAAGAGAATTTTTCGCAAGCATCAGGTTTCCTTTTGTCGGAAATGTTCGTGGATCCAATCATCTCACCTCTTTTACAGTTCTTTATTGGCTACCGATCCGGGAGTGGCACTCGTCGTGACGCCATCTTCCCGCTTTGTCTGATGGTAATATTTATCGAGAATCTTTGTATTCACACGGTCGAGTTCTTCTCTTGGCAGCCTTCCAAGAAGCTCCCATCCAAGATCCAGCGTCTCTTCGATCGTGCGGTTTTCTTCCGCGCCCTGTCCGATATACTTTTCTTCAAACTCTTTTCCAAAAGCCAGGTACTCCTTATCAATCGGGGAAAGCTCATCCTCTCCGATGACAGACGCCAGATTTCTTGCGTCTCCCACCTTTGCATAGGCGGAGAAAAGCTGGTTTGCCAGATCCTGATGATCTTCCCTTGTATAGCCCTCTCCAATGCCATCCTTCATCAAACGGGAAAGAGACGGCAGAACGCTGATCGGTGGGTAGATGGACTGTCCGTTTAAGTTCCGGTCAAGCACGATCTGTCCCTCTGTGATATATCCGGTCAGATCCGGAATCGGATGGGTGATATCATCATTTGGCATGGTCAGAATCGGAATCTGTGTCACCGATCCGCCTGTCCCCTCTACGATGCCTGCACGCTCATAAATAGCGGCAAGCTCACTGTAAAGATAGCCCGGAAATCCTTTCCGGCTTGGAATCTCTCCTTTGGAAGAGGACACTTCACGCATGGCCTCCGCAAAAGACGTCATGTCTGTCAAAATAACAAGAATATGCATATTTTGATCAAAAGCCAGGTACTCGGCTACGGTGAGTGCTACCTTGGGGGTAATCAGACGCTCCACTACCGGATCGTTTGCCAGGTTCAGAAACATGGCTACATGATCAGCCACCCCGCTCTCTTCAAACGTCCTGCGGAAGAAGTCAGCAACGTCATGCTTGACACCCATAGCCGCAAACACGATGGCAAACTCTTCTCCCGAATCTTCCCCAAGGGACGCCTGTTTGACGATCTGGGCCGCAAGCTGGTCGTGAGGAAGCCCGTTTCCAGAGAAAATCGGGAGCTTCTGTCCCCGGATCAGCGTTGTCAGTCCGTCGATGGCGGAGATCCCGGTACGGATATAGTTTCTCGGATACTCTCTTCTCACCGGATTCAGCGGCAGACCATTGACGTCTTGCTTTTTTCTCGGCACGATCGGCCCCAGATCATCAATGGGCTGTCCGATGCCATTAAAGGTTCTCCCAAGCATCTCCCTGGAAAGTCCGATTTCCATCGGATGTCCGGTAAGTCTCGTATGAGTATTGACAAGCGACATGCCCTCGGATCCTTCAAAGACCTGAATCACAGCCTTATCCTCGTAAAGCTCAATGATCCTCCCGATCCGCTTCTGGTTTCCCCCTACGATAAACTCTACAATTTCATCATAAAACGCATCCTGCACCCCTTCCAGAACGATGAGGGGACCATTGATGCTGCTCAGTCCGAGATATTCGATTGGCATAATGTTCGATTCCCTCCTTTACTATGCGTTCTTTTCTAATACATTCTGGTAGAACGTATCAATATCCCGGTGGTACTGTGCAAACAACTCCAACTGGTCGTTTGGCACATCGTATTTGATGGCAATGACACGTTCAAAAATATTTTCCGATTTCAGCACAGACATTGGGTGCCCCATAGTTACAAGGGCACGTGCCTGTTTATACAGATATAAAATTGTCTCCATCATGAAAAACTGCTTCTCCATGGATACGCAGGTATCGTCCTTGTGGAAGGCGTTCTGTTGTAAAAATCCAAGACGGATCACTCTGGCGATCTCCAGGATCAACTTCTGATCGTCCGGCAAAACATCGCTTCCGATCAGCTTAACAATCTCCAGCAGGCTGCTCTCCTGGTTCAGAATCGCCATGAGCCGGTTCCGGTAATCCACAAACTTCGGAGACACATTGTCCTGGTACCAGTGGGAAAGATCCTGCAGATATTCGCTGTAACTGGACAGCCAGTGGATCGCAGGGAAATGTCTTGAGTAAGCAAGGCTCTTATCCAGACCCCAGAAGCAGCGCACAAACCGCTTCGTATTCTGGGTGACAGGCTCCGAAAAATCTCCGCCCTGAGGGGAAACCGCCCCGATGATGCTGACGGAGCCTTTTGTACCATTTAAGTTCTGCATCATACCTGCCCGCTCATAAAAAGCAGATAAACGGGAAGCTAAGTAGGCCGGAAAGCCCTCTTCTGCAGGCATCTCCTCAAGACGTCCGGAAAGCTCCCTAAGGGCTTCCGCCCACCTGGAAGTCGAATCCGCCATGATCGCCACATCATACCCCATATCCCGGTAGTATTCTGCCAGGGTCAGTCCGGTATAGATGCTGGCCTCTCTGGCTGCCACCGGCATATTGGATGTATTAGCGATCAATGTCGTCCGGTCCATCAAAGGATTGCCGGTCCGGGGGTCTGTCAGTTCTCCGAACTCTTCCAATACCTGCGTCATCTCATTTCCCCGCTCACCACAGCCGATATAGATAATGATGTCTGCATCAGACCATTTGGCGATCTGATGCTGAGTCATTGTCTTTCCTGTTCCAAATCCTCCGGGAATTGCAGCCGTCCCACCTTTTGCAATCGGGAACATCGTATCAATAATTCTCTGTCCTGTCACAAGAGGAACGGAAGCTGAAAATCTCTGGTTTACCGGGCGGGGAGTCCTAATCGGCCACCTTTGTGCCATCTGAATTTCTACTGTCTCCCCGGTCCCGGTATCCAGCGTAATCAGCGATTCCTCGATCGTATACGCCCCGTCAGGTTTTACCGCAACGACTTTCCCATGTAAGTGCGGCGGAATCATACATTTATGAACAATAGCCCTTGTCTCAGGTACTTCCGCAAAAATATCGCCACCGTTGACATAATCCCCCTTCCTCACGGTAAAATGGGTGTTCCAACGTTTCTCACGATCCAGAGAATCTACCGAAACGCCCTTTGTAATAAATGCGCCTCCTGTCTCGGAGATTTTCTCCAGCGGCCTCTCAATTCCATCAAAGATATTGTTGAGGATTCCCGGCGCAAGCGTCACAGACACGGCATTTCCAGTGGCTGTCACCACCTCACCTGGCCGCAGGCCAGACGTCTCCTCATAGACCTGAACCGTTGTCCGGTCCTTCTCAAGGGCAATCACCTCGCCCACCAGTTGATCCTTACCTACATAGACCATCTCTGACATCCCGAATCCGGTATTACCATTTAAATAAATGACGGGTCCGTTGATTCCATAAATTTTTCCTGTCTTAAGCAACCCCATCACCTCCCCGGAACACGAATTCATCATACTCTGCTCTCAAAGCCGTTTTAAAGGAGTGATCAATCAGAATATTCCGTGTCCGGATGACCGCCCGGATTCCTCCAATAAAGTCCTCCTCACTGATAGTCAGCATAGCGCCGGACCGTAATTCCAATTCCTCTTTGAGTTCTACATCCGACGGATTCATATAAATCGTCAGCCCCTCTCCTCCCGCAAACTCCAATGATTTCCGGATACAGCAAAGCAGAAAGTCCCGGTACTCCTCCGTCTTCATAAAGCTTTCCACCATTTCCATAACTTCCCGGAACACCTTGTCTTTCAGTTCTTTCTGCACCCGTCCTTCCTGCCGTTTCAGGTCGAGCTGTGCCTTTGCCATTGCCTGATTTTTCTGCTGCTTTGCATTGACGGTCTCTGCCTTCACACGAGTCTCCATCTGACGCACAGCCTCCTGCTTATGATCTTCGAATACTTTTTCAAGGGCTCTGCGGTAGCTTTCTATGATATCATTTCCCTCCGCTCTTGCCGCTTCCATAGAGGAAGAACGGATCTCTGCGATTTTTTCTTCTAAGGTCAAAAGGACTCCCTCCTTTTATAGTTTCAGTCCGATTGCATCGGTAATATACGATGTGATAAAGTCCTTGCTCCGTCCGGTTCCGTGTCTGTCGGGAATCTCCACAAGCAGAGGCATCTTACGCTCTAAACGAAATTCATCGATAAGATCCGGAAACTCTTTCCCAAACTTCTCTGTCAGAAGCACGATCCCAACGCTTTCATCTTTCAAAACATTCTGCAGTGCGGCGTAGAGCTCCTCCCGTTCGTGGACAATCACCCCGTCCACGCCTGCAAGTCTCATTCCCGTATATGTGTCGACATTATCACTGATCAGATACATCTTCATCTCTTATAACTGTCCCAGGATCATAAAGGAGATAATCAGCCCATACAGGCAGACTCCTTCTGCAAGTCCTACAAAAATAAGCGACTTACCAAGGACGCTGGAATCCTCACTGATAGCTCCAAGCGCCGCGCTCGCCGCACTTGCCACGGCAATACCACCGCCGATACAGGATAAACGGGAATGAGTCCCTGTTGCTGTTGAGGCGGAGCCCGCCGCATCCGCTGCCTGCACATTCGGTCCTGCGAACATCATAATTGACGCCACAAGGCAGGCCCCAAAAAAGAAAAATACATTTGCCGCAAGAGCACATTTATAGCGTCCTCTGTTCTTTTCCCCGATCAGATAATATCCAAATGGGATAATAATACTGAATACCAGTGCCACGATTAAGATCAATCTTACTGTTAAAGTCATAATTTGCTCCTCCTTTATTTTTCCATTCTCCTGTTTTTGTTATATGGTTCAAATTTTCTTCCGCTTCCTTTATAAAACCGGCTGAACATCTCATAATATTCCAGACGAAGTACCTGAATCCCCACGACAAGCCCTTCCATCAGACAGACAAACAGGTTTCCAAGCACAACAACAACCCAGTTGGTATTTCCGCTTTCCACTCCGGCCAGCATCAGTACTACTTCCATCATAGCCGCATGACTGACGGCAAAGGCACCGATACGCACGAAAGAAAGTGTATTGGAGAAATAGCTTAACAGCATTTCAAACAGTTCGAAGAAACCCTCCACGAAGAACATGACTTTCCCTTCTTTTATCTTCTCTTTCTTCTTTTTGAGCCTGTTAGTCAAAGGTTCCTTAAACAAAATCAGCAGAAGCGGTACTCCAAACATCACTGCAAGGACGATACCTGCCGGGGTCGGGCGGCCGCTCATAAACAGGATGACCACT
>OAUK01001004.1_pt1 | contig 10605 bp, 10 predicted proteins | sample 1495131 | NCBI WGS metagenome assembly OAUK01 (sample SAMEA2580009, study PRJEB22360) | human gut metagenome | biome: human gut; feature: human-associated habitat; material: faeces | place: Denmark | collected 2008/2010 | reverse complement strand
GCGATTAATGCCACAGTGCCACGATTACCATATAGATCGCCACCATGTGGCAGGCATAGCCGGCTACGGTGCCGCAGTGGAAGATTTCATGGAATCCGAATACGCGCGGCCAGGGATCCGGCTTGCGCAGCGCATAGACGATGGCGCCGAGGATATAGCAGGCACCGCCCGAGCACAACAGCACCACCACGGCGGGGCCCGCATACGGCGAACTCCAGAACATCACCATATAGGCCAGACCATAAATGCCGAAGATGATGTACACCACCGTATATAGCCATCGCGGCGCATTGATCCAAATCACGTGGATGATGATGGCTATGACCGTGCATGCCCACATCGAAATAATGATGATATTGCGCCAGAATGGTTCCAGCGCGAATGAAACCGGCGTGTATGTGCCGGCGATGAGCAGAAAGATATTCACATGGTCGATGCGGCGCAGCACATCGGTGACGCGGGGGCTCCAATCACCCAGATGGTAGCAGGCTGAATTGGTGAACAGCACCAACGATGATGTCATGAATACGGCGCATGCCCATTTCAGACTGGCCCCGTGTGCCAGGCAGATCAGTACGATGCCTGCGGCCAAAGACAGGGGAGCGGCCACCGCATGAATCCAGCCGCGCATAGCGGGCTTCGGACGGCCGTGAACATCGAGACGAATCTTGCGCTCCACTTCCGCAGGGGCGATGCCCTCGATTTTCAGTGCCCGGTTCTCCGCCTTGGCCAGCGTGCGGCTGGCCTTCTCTTCGGCTTTGGCTCGAATGGCTTCGGCCCTGAACTGCGCCTTGACGCGCACTGCTTCCGCTTTGGCCTGCAGCGCCTGTTCGCATGCCTCTATGACGGCCTGACGCTTCGTCTCGACATACGAGTCGGACGGTTCGTTGACGGCCTCGGAATTGGTCTGCTGGGTCGCTGCCATCTCGTCGTCGGTTGCTGATGCCATATGATTCCTCGTTCCCCGCGAGCTGACGGTCATTCCTTACGTTTCCGTAACTTACGTTAGCGTAACCTACTGGATTGTCAATACCGACTCACCTGTAATTTATCATCAGATCACATCACGTAATTCGGCGATAAGTGGAACCTATCTGCGTATGATGGACACATGGCTGATTTTTCACATATTCTCGCAACACGCCCCGATTTCGACGACGACGACCGCGAATGGCTGCACCATCTCGTTGCCGACTGGCAGGTCATCGCCGATCTGAGCTTCGCCGATCTGCTGTTGCTCGTTCAGAACGGCGACGGCAAGTACGTGGTTGCGGAACAGTGCCGCCCCTCCACCGTGATGACCCTGCGCGGTGATGATGTGGTGGGAGACACCATGCCCGATGATATGACCGGTGAGCTGGACGCCGCCATGCAATCCAGCGTGGTGTTCCGTTCCACTGTGCTGCGTACCGTAGGCAAGGCCACGGTGTGCAATGTATACGCTCCGGTGCGGCACAATGGCAAGACGCTTGGCTTGGTGGTGCGTGAGACGAACATGGCCACGCGTGAATCCAATGGTCGCTACGAATCCGAAAGCATCAATGCCGGAAAGCAACTGTATGAGATGATTCCGCGCGGTCAATTCCCTTACAAGGATTCGGTGATGAGCCAGCGTCATATCGCGCGCGTGGCGGACGGCTTCATCATCCTCACCGTGGACGGCGTGGTGCGGTATGCCGCTCCCAACGCCATCAGCTGTTTCCGCCGTCTCGGCCTGCTCAATACCATGCCCGGCCAATACCTGAGCGAGCTGGGCACCCAGCTACTCAAGGAGAACGATCCGGTGCCGGATACTTTGCCGCTGGTGCTGGCAGGCAAGGCGGCCGTTGACTCCGAGCTCAACGCCAACCGTTCCGCCGTCTCCATGAGATCGCTGCCGCTGTACGACAATAACGGCCGTGTCGGTGCGATTATCCTATGTCGTGACGTTACCGAGCTGCGCCGTCGCGAGCAGGAACTGCAGACCAAGAACGCCACGATTTCCGAGATTCACCATCGTGTCAAGAACAATCTTCAGGCGGTTTCCGCGCTACTCAGGTTGCAGGCGCGCAAAACCAAGTCCGACGAGGTCAAGAAGGAACTGCAGGAGGCTCAGCGCCGTGTGCAGACCATCGCCATGGTGCACGAGGGGCTGAGCCAGACAGCCGATGAAGTGGTGGACTTTGACAAGGTGATCGCCAACCTGCTGCGCATGGCTGTGGATCTGGCAACCATGAAGGATCAGCACATCGAAATCAATTACATGGGCAAATTCGGCATGATGCCCGCCCAAGACGCCACGCCGTTGTCTCTGGTGCTTACCGAGCTCATCACCAATTCCGTGGAGCATGGATTCGAGGGGCGCAAGGAGGGACATATCACGATCTCCGTGGGACGTTCCGGTCCGAACCTCAATGTGGTGGTCGAGGACGACGGTTCCGGCCTCGGCTCTGAAGAGCAGGGCGGCATGGCACGTTCCTCCGGTTCCGGCTTGGGTACGCAGATCATCAACACCTTCGTGACCAACGACTTCGGTGGTTCCGTGAACTGGGAGTCTCGCCGCGAAGGCGGTACCCGTGTGGTGCTTGATATGAAGCTGCGTGCCGCACAGGACGAGTAATAGCCCTAACGCAAAAACCCTCCCAAACGGGAGGGTTTTCGTATAAATATCATGTTCTTTTGCGGTAAGAGGTAAAACTTCATCGTTCTTTATAACTTGTGCATTAGCCAAATCAATTTTACAATCATGTAATTCTATAAGAGGGCTATCTTCCTTATAACATCTGCGTAATACGGCATTTAGGCGAAAGACAAGTTCTTTTGGCATAAAGGGTTTTGTTATATAATCGTCAGCTCCTAACCCAAAACCAGAATATTTATCTTGTATATCATCTTTTGCAGTCAAAAATATTACTGGAATATTAGTGAAACTTCTTAGTGCGTCCATAAGTTCAAAACCGTTTCCGTCTGGAAGCATAACATCTAATATAGCTATATCTGGTTTTTCCTGTTGGCAGATTTCCAAAGCTGATTTTACACAATCAGCGGTAATAATATTAAAAAAGTTTTCATCTTCTAATATGGTAATGAGCATACTTCTTAAACTTTCTTCATCATCAACTATTAATACTTTTTTTGATTTTAAGTATGTATCTTTCATTTGTTTGTCACACTCTCTTTATCTTTTTCTTTATCCTATTATAACATTCTGAAAAAAGTTGAACAGTCATTTTCGCATTTGTAAGGTAAATGTAAGGTAGAGAGAATGTTGCTGTAATGTCGGTGTTTTATATTATAAGTAACGAGAAAGGAGTTAAAAATTATGAAAAACATGATTGAAACTAAAAATTTGACAAAAACATACAAAGAGTTTATTGCAGTAGACCACGTATCTTTACACATTAAGAAAGGTAGTATTTACGGTTTTCTCGGACCAAATGGTGCTGGGAAATCTACGACTATGAAAATGCTTTTGGGTTTGACTGCACCTACTGATGGAGAATTTCAAATTGATAACATGACTTTCCCGAATGACCGTGTTCGTATTTTGAAAGAAGTTGGTTCATTTATCGAGTCTCCGTCATTCTATCCAAATTTAACAGGTAGAGAAAACCTTGATATTATTCGTAGAATTTTAGAACTTCCAGCGTCAAGTGTTGATAAAGCATTAGAATTAGTAGGATTATCTGAATTTGGTAATCGCTTGGCAAAAAAATATTCTTTAGGAATGAAACAGCGTTTAGGTCTTGCTTCTGCTCTACTTGGCGAACCACCAGTTTTAATTTTAGATGAACCAACCAATGGTTTAGATCCAGCAGGTATTCACGAAATTCGCAATCTCATTAAAACACTTCCAAAAAGATATGACTGTACGGTTCTAATTTCGTCACATATGCTGTCAGAAATTGAATTATTAGCAGACAATATTGGTATTTTAAATCATGGAAGATTATTATTTGAAGGAAGTCTTGATGATTTGAAATTGACGGCACATCAAGCTGGCTTTGAAAATGATAACTTAGAAGAAATGTTTTTATCTATGATTGATGAGGACAATGCCAATAGAAAGCAGAGGTTAAAATTATGAAGAATTTAACCGTAGAATTAAAAAAATGTAAACGTACTGGAATATTAGTGGTTTTACCGCTTGTTGGACTTCTTGGTGCATTATACGCTTTTGTAAATTTTATAGTTCGTAAAGAGGTTTTGTTGAGTTTACCGCTTCCGCCTATGGACGTTTTGCTGACACAACTTTATGGAATGGTTATGGTTCTTAATATGTTCGGCATTATCGTGGCAACAACTTTAACATATAATATGGAGTTTCAAGGAAATGCAATTAAAAAGATGTATATGCTTCCTTTTAAGACATCATCTATTTTCAAAAATAAATTTTATATATTATTTGTTTTGCTTACTTTTTGTATCGTCTTGCAAAATGGAGCATTGTGTATTATTGGAAATATCTTTTTACCCAACGGAACTTTTGAGTTACTAACACTTGTCAAATATACAGGATATTGCTTTGTATCATCTTTACCTGTATTGGCATTTATGCTTTTGGTGTCATCACGATGTGAAAATATATGGTTTACATTAGGTATTGGAGTAGCAGGTTTTTTTAGCGGTATGGCAATGTCCCTTTCAGATATATCACTATTTCTTGTCAATCCATTTGTACTGATGATGAAACCTGCGGTAGCTTCAACAGCAAGTATTGATACAGGTATTTTAATATTGGGAGTTTTTGAAACAATCATATTCTTTATGATTGGCTGGTATCTTTGCAAAATAAAGCATTATGAATAAAAGGGGGGCAATCGTATGTCAATTATTGAATTGTTAAAAATAGAATTTATGAAAGTAAAAAGGTCTATGATTTTACCTTTGCTTTTAATTCCGCCTATCTTAGTTGTGATTTCTGGCGTATCTAGTATTAGTATGTATATGACGCCAGAATATACAGACGCTTGGTCGGCAATGTTCATTCAAAGTGCATTACTTTTTGGATATTATTTACTTCCATTTTCAATGGTAATTGTTTGCGTTATGATTTCCAACAGAGAAACAAAGAATAATGGTATATTAAAAATGCTTGCTTTGCCCATCAGTAAAGGAAAACTTGCATTGGCAAAGTTCTTTGTATTATTAAGTTTTTTAATGATTGAATTATTAATCTTTTTCAGTTCATTCATCATTGCAGGCATTATTGCTACTAAAATAATGAATGTGGCAGAAAATATTCCTGTTTTCTACTTACTCACATGGACATTAAAATTGTTTGCAACAATGATTCCAGCTATTGCTTGTATGTGGGCGATTACTGTACTATTTGAAAAACCACTATTGTCTATGGGATTAAATTTACTCTTAATAATTCCGGGGGTTTTAATTGCTAATACGCCTTTATGGTTAGTGTACCCTTATTGTTATAGTGGTTATGTCGTATCAGACGCATTACATACTGTAACAACGACGGGAACAGGAAGTACAATATCGCTATTTCCTTTTATACCGTGTGCTGTAATCATATCAGCCCTTGCACTATATGTTTCTATTAAATGCTTTGGACGAAAAGAAATGAGGTAATATAAAATGAAAAAAAATAAATTAAGTGTTATTACATTTATCATTTCGCTGTTACCATTTATCACGTTATTGATTTCTCTTTTTACAGAAGAAATTACAGGAGGACTTCAAACGGGATTGATTGTATTAAATGTAATCTCGATATTATCTGGTTTTGTTCTTTCGGTTTCGTTAGTAAAAAATCCCAAACGACGAGATGTATTTTCAATCGTCGCTTTATGTGTTAGTGCTTTTTTCGGTTTTCTTATGTTTGGTATTTTAGCTTTTGGCTTAATAGCCACTTTTATGTAAAAAATGTTTATGAAAAATATATAGATTAAAGGTTATTTGAAATATGATAGGTCTAAAAAAACGAGATATTAAAAAAGCTTTGAAAGCAGGTGCAAAGGCTGGCGGTGTTTCATTGGCTGATATACGGGCTGATATTGAAGCAACGATTGATGAAGCCATGAACAGCCCAGACCCAGAGGTGCAGGCAAATTTCAAAAAATATTTTGGTAATAAACGCCCTACCCCAGAAGAATATATTTACAAGATTACCAAAAAGACAAAGATTTGAAAAAAGGCTTGCTCCATACATCATGTATGATCTGCAAGCCTTAATCTATTTCAGAGGAAATTTAACAGTAAAGGTAGCACCGCCACCAGCAGTATCATTGATAGCGATAGTACCGTTCAGCATTTGGGTTAATTCTTTGGCGATACTTAGTCCCAGTCCAAAATTTGATTTGTTCGTATGGGATTTGTCGCCACTATAAAAGCGGTCAAAGATATACTGCTTATCTTCATCAGAAATGCCTTGCCCGTGGTCTACCACAGAAAAAGCAATCTTCTTTTCGGTGGCGATTACTTCTATTTCTATCAAAGAATTATTCTTGGAATGTTGAATGGCATTATCCATAAAGACACACAAGATTTGAAATAATCGGTCTTTGTCGGTCAGCATGGCAGGATAACTTTCCTCGGATAAATGCAGTTTTAGTTCTAAATTCTGTTTCATGCAGACGGGTTCGTAGGTTTCATATAACGTAATGAGCAAGGTATCTACATTGATTGTACTTTTATGCAATGTCCATGTTTTAGCGTCAGAAGAAGCCAGAAGCAACATATCTTTGACTAAACGGGATAACCGCATACATTCAAAATCTATGGTCTGTACGGCTTGCTTTGCCTGCTCGTTTAAGGAAACATTATCCAGAAGCATATCTGTGTTGGAAATCATAACCGTAAGTGGAGATTTTAATTCATGGGAGGCTGTTGCAACAAAATCTTTTTGGCTTTGCAGTATTCGTTCCGTTGGAGCAAACGACTTTTTCAGAAGATAACGGGTTAGTACGATAACAACGATACAAGCCAAAAACCAGATAAGAAGATATACAGGCAATGTCTTTTGTAGAATATCCGTCAAACTTGCTGTCTGATAAAGAAAGGTTGCATGATATACGGTATCATTTGCTGTCCTAATCGTAGCAGGAATAACAAAATAAGTATCGTGATGTTTTCCTCTTATTTCCAAAAAACCACCTTGTGAAGTTGTACTGTTTTCTGTTTGTGATAATGGTTGTGTAGAAATCTGCTTTTCTACATCATGCAACAGATTGTTCGCAGAAGTTGGAAATGGGAAATCACTCTGATAAATGGTATTTCCTTTTGTATCGCTAATCAAAGAAAAAATATGATAGCTTTTTTCGTAGGCTGTGAGTGAGTTCTCCATATCCGAAGAAGCACTTTCCACTTGATAAATCAGTAAGGTTGTCAATCTTTGAAACAAGGTGCTTTCGTTGATTTTCTCCGTATGAACGGTATTCGCAATGACAAAGGAAATCACAAGGGTAATAATCAGCATAACAGAACTTGCAAACAGGATATGAAGTTTTCGGTATAAGTTATTTAACATATTTCTTTCTCCAGTTTGTACCCTGCACCGTAGACCGTTGTTATTTTACAGGAACTTTTTAATTCTTTCAGGCGTTTTCGCAGAAAAGAAATATAACTGTCTACATTGCCAGTTTCTACCTCGGAAGAACTGCCCCAGATTTTAAGGATTAGCTGTTCACGGGAAAATAGTGTTTCTGGGTTCTGCATAAATACAAAAGTCAATTCGGTTTCCTTTGAAGTTAATAAAAGAGAATTGTTTGGTGTGGATAAGGTTCTGCTGTCTTTATCAAAAGTTAAATCTCCATATTGTAATTTAGACGATAACTGGATATTGGCAGGTCGCCTTGTCAATGCCCGAACCCTTGCAAGCAATTCTTTGATATGAAATGGCTTTACTAAGTAATCATCAGCACCGCCGTCTAAACCCTCCACCCGATTATCAAGGGTACTCATGGCAGTAATGATAAGGATAGGAATAGATATTCCTTTTCTACGCATAGATTTTATGATTGTTAAGCCGTCAATAATCGGTAGCATACGGTCTACAATGGCAATGTCATAAGCATAGTCTGTATTTAAGGCATACAGCATAGCGGTTTCCCCGTCATTGCAACAATCAACCATATAGTTTTCTTTTTCCAGCGAAATTTTTATATTTTTACATAATTCTAAATCATCTTCCAGAAGAAGTATTTTCATAATGTATCAATCCTTTTCTATATAAATTATAGACAGTATAACAGAAAAGTCTGTAAAAATCCTCTAAAAAATGATGATGATTTTCTTACTTTTTTACAGGATTTTTAGAATGGTTTGCTCTTACAATAGGGGCATATCAAACAAGAAAGGTGGAATACAAAAATGAAAAAAACAAACATCAGTAAATTTGTAGCAGTTGGATTATGTATCTGTGCATTGACGGGGTGTGGTGCAAGTCCAGATGAGAAACCAGATACGTCTAATCCTATTGTCAATTCTAATACGAATGAAGAAAATGCAAATGGTTCTTCAGAAAATAAAGGAAACGACATATTAGAGTCTGCTAATTTGATAGGAAGTGTTTTGGAATTTACAGACAATGGTTGTTCCGTAAGTCAAGCAAAAGAAATTGAGGGGGGAGCTGGAATAAAATCGGAAGCAGCGGGATTGGAAAATAAAGACAATGCTGTTTCTGTAACCTATAACCCAGATTGTGAATTTGTCATTGCCACAGTAAATGCACAGTCTGGTGTTAGGGATGTAACAACGGGTTCTATATCCGATGTAAAGAAACAATCAAATGTATATCTTTATGGAGAGTTTGCAGACACAAATCATTTTAATGCAACAAAGGTTGTCGTAGCTTGTTGGGAATAGAGGTGTGAAGTATGAAGTTTTATCAACTTGGTTTTCGCTATTTACAGCGAAAAAAAGGAAAAACCATTCTTTTGTTGATTGTTTTGATACTTGTAAACAGTATGATTTTAGGTACAAGCATGATTTTAAGGACTACAAATGAGTCCAGACAAGCCATGCAGGAAAAGACAAATTCTAAGATTGTGGCTGAAATTACAAGTAAGGACAGCAAGATAACAGAGAATGAAGTAAACAAGATTGAAACGCTGGAAGATGTTTCGTCTATCAACCGTATCGGCAGACAAGAGGTATTTCCGAATGATTTTGCTCCCGTTACGCTCAATACTTCTACGAATGAGGAAAATTTGAAAATAGCGTTGCTCTCCTATGATGATTTGGAAAAAGACAGTCCTTTTTCAGAAATGCAGTACCGCTTAGCTTCTGGCGATTATATCAAACATGAGAAAAAAGGTGCTGTTATCAATGCGAACCTTGCAAATCAAAATGGACTAAAGGTTGGAGATACGATTGAACTAGGTACAGAAAACGGAACAAAAGTATCTGTTCAGATTATTGGAATTTTCATGTCCGCAGGAAATGCGGAAAAAGACCAGCCGTCAAAAACTACGGCGGTCAATCGAATAGAAAATCAAGTCTTTATTGACAACAGCACTTATAAAGAATTGTTCAAAGAAGCTGAATTTGAAAAACTCTGCGTTTATTCAAAAAGACCAGAAAAATTAGATGTGCTGGAAACCAGCCTGCAAAAAATATTCGGAAATGATGTAGAACTTAGCACTTCCGATACCCTTTATCAACAGATGTCTGCTCCATTAGAGCAAATCAGTAAGGTGGCAAATCTTATGCTGGTACTTACATTGGTAACTGGTACTGTTGTTGTTTCCCTGCTGTTATGTATGTGGATGCGGACAAGGCAAAAAGAGGTGGCAATCTTTATGAGCCTCGGCAAGACAAAAAGTGAAATTTTCCTGCAAACTTTATTAGAAGCAGGCAGTGTATTTACACTTTCGGTTTTAGGAGCAACAGCCATTGGTAAATTGTTCTCGGGCGTTTTGCAAAACGTCATTACCGGTTCAGAAACAGTAACAGAAAATCTGAAAGTGGTTTTGCAGATACAAGATATTGGAATGTTGTTCCTTTTAGGCGGTGCAGTTATTTTGGTGGCATTGTGCTGTTCCATTCTTCCGATATTACGAGCAAACCCAAAAGATATATTAGCAAAAATGGAGGGATAGTACATGAATTTTTTTGGATTGGCAAGGCGTTCTGTGTTCAGAAAGCCCGTAAAAAGTATTCTCTTATTGTTGATTGTTTTTGCAATCAGTACCTTGCTTCTTGCAGGTGTGGCGAGCAAAAATGCCAGTATTGAGGTGCAGGACAAAACCAGACAAGCCATAGGTGCAGGCTTTCTTTTAGAAAGAAATGCAGAGTACCGAACAAAGCGAGTTCGTGAATACTCAGAAAAGATTGGTAATGATAAGGAAGGTAGTTTTGGTGGCTACCATCAGGAAAAAGAGATTATCAATGGTGTGGAGACTTGGACAGGCTGGACAACAAATGAATTTGAAAGCTTAGATATAAAAGACATTGAGAAATTGGCAAAAGCAAAAGGAATTGCTGATTACAATATTACAACAGTAACAACTCCCGTAAACCCTGTAAATTTCAAAAGGATTGAAGATAAAGATGTAGACCAGAATGCAGATGTTGGCGGTGTAAGTTTAATTGGAAACAAAGATATGAAACTAGACAGAAATGTTTTATCTGGAAACCTGCATATCAAAGAGGGACGAATGATAACCC
>OAUK01000999.1_pt1 | contig 10621 bp, 8 predicted proteins | sample 1495131 | NCBI WGS metagenome assembly OAUK01 (sample SAMEA2580009, study PRJEB22360) | human gut metagenome | biome: human gut; feature: human-associated habitat; material: faeces | place: Denmark | collected 2008/2010 | reverse complement strand
CTGCTGTGGTAAACATAGGGTACCTCCTTAACTTAAAAATACCCCTTAAATGGAGGCGCGACAACTAATATCAATACTTACTCTGAACAGAGCCATCCGAAAAAAATCTATTCCATATTAGATATTGCTTCTCGGAAAGCTAGGTTTATAAATCGAAGAGAAGGAACGGGCACTCGGATTCTTTTTGATCAAATATTAGATGTGTTGGCTGTAAAACCCGAAGAAATCGAGGGGTATAACGACATATCAGACACACAGTTCTTTACGGCGGTTCAAATCGCTGCCGGGAAAGTGGATGTAGGTTTGTGTACAGCCAACGTTGCTAAAGAAAACGGTTTGGAATTCATTCCATTAGCAAAAGAGGTCTATTACCTTGCTGCTGACCAAAAATTTTTAGAGACACAAAAAGCAAAGAAATTCCTCCAGTTCCTCCGAAGTTATGATTGGTCAGAGCACAAGGAGCAGCTTGAAGGGTATGACTTTAACGGTACCGGCGAAGTTTTTAAGGTTTCGGATGTTTTTCCATCAGAAGGAAACTAAGGAGGCCGGAAGGCTTCTGTTTTTTCCGAAAACATAAAACCTTAATTTCGATTAGAATTTCGCACGTCGGCCCCATAGTTGAATGGATACAACGCGGTCCTCCTAAGACTGAGGTACAGGTTCGATTCCTGTTGGGGCTGCCATCTTCCCTTAACTGTTTGTTCGAACCCCTCTATTTTAAGTCTCTTTCGCTTTGTTTAATTGGGATAATTAATCCTCGTTTCGAATTAACAGTGTTTGAAACTCGTTTTGAGAAATATTTAATTTATTCCTCATAAAATTAGTTCGTCGACGAACTATAATTTTGTCCATGGAAAACTTTGAGATTGTTTATCTTTCCTCGCTTTTGAAGGAGAAGGCCGGGGACTTTATTCAGAGCGAACTGAAGAAGTACGGTTATCCCGATCTGAAAATGGCGCACGGGGATATATTTCATGCGCTGTTCGAGGCAGGGGAACTGAGTGCAAAGGAAATAGCCGGACGCACCCGCCGTTCCAAGTCCACCGTTTCAGAACTTGTGGATAGGCTCGTCAAGCTCGGTTACGTTTGTAAAAAACCGGACCCGGCTGACGCCAGAGGCGTGAAGATATCGCTCACTGAAAAAGGAATAGCTTTTGAGACGGTTTTCAGAAAAATTTCTGAAGAGCTTTCACAGAGGATTCTTTCAGCGGTGGGACCAAAAGAATTAGAAGTCGCAGAAAAAGTAATGAGGAAGCTCACTTCGAGTTTTTGAGGAAGCTTAGATTTTTAACTAAATAGTTCGGTTACGAACTAAATTTTAATTAAGGAGTTTGAGATGGAAAATTTTAAGATGGTTGAAGTAAAAGACGCACCGCGTGTCGAATTGCACAACCTGCTCGGTCTGACCGGATGCGAAATTTCTATAAATGAACTTCCGGCTAAAGCCGCAGTACCTTTCGTCCATGCCCATAAGCAGAATGAAGAAGTCTATGGTGTTTTGGGCGGCAAGGGCCAGCTCTATATTGACGGCCAGGTCGTTGATATCAAAGCAGGCGACTGGTTTGTGATTCGTCTCAACGGACATCGCACTATTCATGCGTCTGACGACGAAGGCATTAAGTTTATCTGCATCCAGACAAAGAGCGGAAGCCTGCAGGAATTTACAGCCGGAGACGCAATCATCCTTGAAGAAAAAGCTCCTTGGTTGAAGTAACCTGAAGCCTTCTCCATAACTAAAGTTCCCGCTCTCGGAAATAAAGAACCGAAGCGGGAATTTTTGTTTCAAGTCTGGTATATCCTGTTACAAAAACACACATAAGGATTCATCGTGGATAAGAAAATCGTTGCTGCAGGAATGCAGAAGGGCTTCATTGGCGCAGTTGTTGCCTATTTCTTGGCAATTGCGCTGGGTATTCTGGCCGGGATCTGGGAAAATCATTGCTTGATGATTGTTGTGCAGTTTATCAGCACTGTGTTCATCAGACTGTTTAAGTTCTTAAGTATTCCGATCATTTGTGTCTCCATTATTTCTTCTTTGTCGACCTTGTCTCAGAATAACGATTCGACGAAGATTTTCAGACACACAATTTTTTATACGCTTTCAACAACGATCCTTGCAGCCTGCGTTGCTGCTTCGTTGTACGTGCTCTTCACACCTGCGAACGTAGCAGTCCCCGGATCCGCACCTGACATTTCCAGCAAATTAGGAAGCCATTCCTATCTTGATTACGTCGAAAGCGTTGTCCCGGATAATTTCATTACGCCTTTCCAGACGGCAAATGTTCTTTCCGTTCTTTTAATTGCAGCGGCAGTCGGTATTGCAATTTCTAAGATGCCGAGAGGCTCAAAGAACCAGGATCTCATGATCACATTCTTTAAGGCGTCTCAAGATGTTCTCTTTACGCTTGTCAATTGGCTTATCGTAGTTTTGCCGATCGGCATCTTTGCATTTGTTGCGTCACTGGCTCAGGAAGTCAGCCACGGCGTTAGCCTAGGAGGCTTGGGCACCTACTTCGCATTGGTGATCGCCGCGAATTTAATCCAGATGTTCATCGTGATACCGGCTTTCCTGATGTTTAAGGGCTTCAACCCCATTAAAGTTGCAAAAGGAATGCTCCCGGCTCTTGCGCTTGCATTCTTCTCTAAGTCCTCGGCTGCAACGCTGCCGGTGACGATGAGATGCGCTCAACAGAATCTCGGAGAAAAACCGCAGGTTGCGCAGTTTGTCCTTCCGATGTGCACAACGATTAACATGAACGGCTGTGCGGCTTTCATTTTCTTAACCGTTGTCTACCTGATGCAGAACGCTGGAATTGACATTCATCCCGGTGTGATTGTTGCCTGGATCTTTATTGCGACTCTTGCAGCCATCGGAAACGCGGGCGTGCCCATGGGCTGCTTCTTCTTATCCGCAAGCTTGCTCGCCAGCATGAATGTTCCTATTCTTCTGATGGGCGTGATCCTGCCTTTCTACGCCGTGGTAGATATGATTGAAACCAGCCTCAACGTCTGGTCTGACAGCTCGGTTTCTGCGATGGTCGATAGGGATATGAAAGAACTTGATGCCGTGGCAGAAAGCAGATAACAAAAAAGCTTAGCAATTTTCTGATTATTCTTTTTCTCAGCCTCCAATCGGAGGCTGAGAGCGTTTTAGCCCACAATGATAATAAGTGGCGATGAGATCTCGGTTAGTGATCACCCGCAGAGACATCAAAAAATGTAAGCGGGCGTAAAGCAACCTTGGTTAGAATGAAAGTATTCTTTTTTCTAGTCCTTTTGAGCTGTCAGGTTGCATTATGTTTATTAACGATATTTGGTCTTGTGGAGTTACAACGAAAACCAAGAAAATCGTTGCTGAAGCACAGAAGGACGGTTATTTGCTGAATTTTTTGCAGCTGGAATTGGACGAAGGCGGTCTTCCTAATTGGAAGACGATCAATTCCTTCTGTGAACTGGTCAGAACATCTGCCTCAAATGATCTTCCTGAGGGAGCATTACAGTCACCTCAAGAAAAGCTTGACCGCTTGATGAACGCAATTTTTTTGAAGACGTTCAATCTTAGAAATTATGAGGAAGACCCTCTTTCCGCGGGCGAGATCCTCCTTTTTACAAAACTGGAATCGATTGATCGCCGGGATCAATTTGCAGTAAACGCCCTTTACCGGGCGGCCCCTACGATCCTGAAATTAAGAGGCCTGAAAGGCGGCTACGATGTGAGAAGAATCTTTTCTTTGGCTGCCTATAAAGCCATGGAAGGCGGTACGGCAAAGAGCAAAGAAATAAAAATTCTCATCGGCGACCTTTTTGAAGACGAAAACTTAAGGAATGCTGTCCATCGAATTTGGTATGTCTTTAAGGATGCAAGAGGCAATCCGGAAAGATGCGCCAGAGGGCTTCGAGAATTGGCCGACGGAATTTATCTTCAGGCGGCCAAGTCGGTACAGAATCAGAAGGCGTCATAAGACAAATAAGCTTCCAAAGACGTTTTCCGGCCGTAAAAAGGCGGAAGTCGGTTCAACCCAATTTGTTAAAATAGCCATTTGCATCTTTTCTTTGTCGCTGGATTGGCGCCCGTATGTCTCTAGAGCAAGATAATAAAGTCAACGATTACTCCGAAAAATCGATTCGTATTTTGAAAGGTCTTCAGCCGGTTAAACAACGACCCGGCATGTACACCTTGACGGATTGTCCTTTGCATATCATTCAGGAGGTCATCGACAACGCGACAGACGAAGTTTTAGCGAATTTCGCCAACCGAATCATTTTGACTGAGCATGCCGACGGATCAATTTCCGTAGAAGATAACGGACGCGGCATTCCGGTCGGTATTCATCCGGAAGAAAAGGTTCCTGTCGTTGAAATCGTTTTCACTCGTTTGCATGCCGGCGGTAAGTTTGATAAAGGAGCCGGCGGTGCATACTCATTCTCCGGCGGTCTGCACGGTGTCGGTGTTTCGGTCACCAATGCACTTTCCAGCCGTTTGGAAGTGACAGTTTGGCGTGACGGACTCGAAAGCTCGATCACTTTTGAGGACGGTTTTGTCACCGTACCTTTGAACAGCGTTAAATCCCCTCGACCTAAGAAGGCGACCGGAACGAGAGTCCGCTGCTGGCCGGACGGTAAGTATTTCGACACGCTCACGATTCCTAAGAATCAGCTGATACGCCTCTTAAGAAGTAAGGCTGTGCTGCTTCCGGGCTGCGAAGTGATCTATCGCAATGAAAAAGACAACATTGAGCAAGTCTGGAAATATGAGGGCGGCCTGAAAGAGTATCTGACAGAGCAGCTGGATCGTCCTCCGTTGGTTCAGCCCTTTGAAGCTCAGGGCTTTGCCGGAGCCGACGACGACACCTTTACTCAGGGTGAAGGCGCCGGCTGGGTCGTTTGCTGGACTGATGAAGGTCAGTTGGAACGCGAGAGCTACGTGAACCTGATTCCCACACCGCTCGGCGGTACTCATGAGGCCGGTTTGCGCGATGGAGTTTTTCAAGCCATGAGAAGTTTTATGGAAACCCATGGCCTGGGCGCTAAAGGAATCAAGATGATCGTGGATGACGTGTTTGCGCGTGCCAGCTTTGTCTTGAATGCAAAAGTTCTGGATCCTCAGTTCCAGGGACAGACAAAGGAAAGATTGATTAGCCGAGACGCATTGAAATTAGTTTCTAGCTTCGTGCGCCCGCAGATGGAATTCTGGCTCAACAGCCATGTGGAAGAAGGCCGCAAACTTGCTGAAATGTTTATCAAGCAGGCTCAGGCGCGCCAGCATAGTGCCCAGAAAATCGAAAAGAGAAAAGGATCTTCCGTTGCGGTTCTTCCGGGCAAACTCACGGATTGCACCAGCGGTGATATATCCCGCAACGAACTCTTCCTGGTGGAAGGAGACTCGGCCGGAGGTTCAGCCAAAAAGGGACGAGATAAGGAATATCAAGCTATTCTTCCGCTGCGCGGTAAGGTTTTGAACACCTGGGAAGTGGACCAGAACCTGCTTTTCGGCAATAAAGAAATTCACGATATTTCGGTCTCGATCGGCGTTGATCCTCATAAGATCGGCGAGAAGCCTGATATTTCGAATCTTCGGTACGGCAAGATCTGCATCATGGCCGATGCGGACGTGGACGGTTCTCATATTGAAGTGCTCCTGCTGACGCTTTTTTACAAGCACTTCTCTTACCTCATGGAGACAGGGCATATCTACGTTTCGATGCCTCCGCTCTTCAAAGTTTCCGTTCCGAATAAGGGAAAGAAGAAAGAACGCCGAATTTACTGTCTGAACGAAGAAGAGCTGAAGAAGACAGTTGAGAAACTCAAAAAAGAAAAATTTACCGAAGCTCAGATCGTTATCTCACGATTCAAAGGTCTCGGTGAAATGGATTGGGAAGAACTGAAGGAAACTTCTTTGGATCCTGAAACCCGCAGACTTCTGCCGGTGAAAGTCGGGCTTCCCGGCGATGATTTGACCGGAAAGGCCATGCAGATTCTCATGGGAAATAAAGAAGCCGATGCACGCAAGCAGTGGATTGAGCGCCACGGCGACCAGTTCGAACCCGATATTTAACTGAGCGCAATAAATGCCTAAGAAACCAAGACGCAAATTAACAGAAGCGGATCAGACCGAGCTTTTCGAAGAAATCGACGGGAAGGCGGTCTTGCCCTCTGCTGAAGACGAAGAACCCCAAGAGAAGAAAGGAAAAGCTAAAAAAGCTCAGCCGGAACCCGAAGAAGACATCGGTAAGGGAACCGGTTTCCTCTTTGATATGTTAGAGGAAGATCCTGAACCTTCTCCTGAGGCAGAAAAGTCTTCCTCCGAAGGTAAAGAAAATTCAGAGATTCAACCGCAAGATGCAGCAGCAGAGTCGGCTGAACCTGCTTCTGAACCGAAGAATAAAGAGCCTCTGGAAGAAGCCGAGCAAGTCGCTCAAAACCTGATGCGTGAAGATGCTTCCGACATGAAAGAAGAGCTTCAGGAAATAGCGGACGAAGTTGAAGAAGCAGAATTGGTTCCTGCGGCTGCACAGCCCCGTGGTTCTGACATCGTCGAAGAAGCTCTTGAGCATGCTGACACAGACTGCGATGAATTAACGCTTGCATACTTTGCAAGCCGCGCCTATCTGGAATATGCCATTTCTGTGGTGAAAGGGCGTGCATTGCCGGACGTCTGCGACGGCATGAAGCCTGTCCAGAGAAGAATTCTCTACGCAATGAAACGGCTCGGCCTGAACCCGGATGTCAAAACGGTTAAAAGTGCTCGAGTCGTCGGTGAGGTCTTAGGTAAATATCATCCCCACGGGGACTCTGCTGCTTATGATGCCATGGTCCGCTTGGCGCAGGACTTTACCATGCGCTACCCGTTGGTTCAGGGTCAGGGAAACTTCGGTTCAGCCGACGGCGACGGCGCTGCGGCCATGCGTTATACCGAAGTCCGTCTTTCTAAGTATGCCGATCTTTTGCTCGGGGAGCTGGATAAAGGAACCGTCAAATTTATTCCAAACTACGACGGAACTCATAAAGAACCGGTGTTGCTGCCTGCCCGACTGCCCGTGCTTTTACTAAACGGCTCGAGCGGTATTGCAGTCGGTATGGCCACTGAAATCCCGTCTCATAACCTGACGGAAGTCGGAGAAGCCGCTATCGAAGTGATCCGTAATCCTGAGATCACAACCGATGAGCTGCTTGAGATTGTCAAGGGTCCCGATTTTCCGGGAGGCGCCCAGGTTATTTCTTCCGCATCGGATATCAAGAATGTTTATCAAAGCGGATACGGCAATCTCCAGGTTCGTGCGACTTATCACTTTGAAGAGCTTTCAAGAGGTCAGTGGCAATTAGTATTTGACAGCGTTCCGTATAAGGTTTCCGTCATGAAAGTCATGTCGGAGCTTGAAGCGCTCACCAATCCTAAGGCACCGCAGGGCAAGAAGTCTTTGACCGCAAAACAGCAGCAGGACAAGCAGCTGATCATGAATGTCATGAGCGGCATGAGAGACGAGTCGAGTGCCGAGGCACCTGTTCGCTTGGTCATCGATCCGAAATCGAAATCCATTGATCGAGAAGAACTTGTCAGCACGATTCTCAGCAAGACAAGTCTTGAAACTTCCTGCAAGTTCAATCTTGTAGTGATCGGCATCGACGGAAAACCTCGCCAAAAAGGCTTGAAGGATATTCTTTCTGAGTGGGTCAGTTTCAGACTGCATACGGTTCGCGCCCGTTCTCAGACTTCTTTAACCGAAGCCGAGGCAAGAATTCATACGCTTGAAGGCCGCCTCATTGTCCTCGTTGATATTGAGGAAGTGATCCGTATTATTCGCGGCGCGGACGATCCTAAGAAAGAGCTGATGACGCATTTCGGATTGTCTGATACACAGGCTGAAGACATCCTTGAAATCAAGCTGCGTCAATTGGCCTCTCTTGATGAAGTCAAACTCCGCAAAGAGCTGGAGAAACTTCGCAATGAAGCCGAACGTCTGCGCGGCTTACTGACAGACGAAAAGAAACTGAGAAGAGAAGTCACCAAAGAAATCCGTCAGGATATTGATACCTATGGTGATGAAAGACGCACGCTGATCGAAGAAGCCAAGGGCGCTTCGATCGCCAAACAAGTGATAGATGAACCCGTCACCGTGATCGTAAGTGAAAAAGGCTTCCTGCGTTCAAGACAAGGCCACGGCTTTGATGCACGAGCCATGAACTTTAAACTCGGCGATAAGTACCGCTGCTCCATGGAATGCCGAAGTGTCGACAATTTGTATATCTTGTCGAACACCGGACGCATTTACAGTATCCCGGTTTCTTCCCTGCCGAGCGCCAGAGGCGAGGGCACTCATGTGAGCGCCTTTGTTCAGTTCCAGGACGGCGATGTTCCCTTCGACTATATTTGCGGTGCGCCTGATACCGTTCTGCTGTTTACCTCAGACGCAGCCATGGGCTTCTTCTGCAAGATGTCGGATTTATCGGTCCGTCAGAGAGGAGGCAAGTCCTTCTTCATCCTGGACGGAGCAAAACCGCTGCCCGTTCAAGTTTCTACGCCTTTGACCGGATGGATCGCAGCCTTGTCTTCGAGCGGCCGATTGGTCGTCTTTACGACAGACGAGCTTCGGGCGCTTTCCAGCGGGGGCAAGGGCACCACGATCATGGCGCTCCAAGACGATGAAAAACTGGTTGCAGCCGTCCCGATTTCTCCGAACGGCGTTGTGGTGGTCGGGAAGGGCCGCGGCGGCAAGATTCAAGAACTCTTAGTTGGTCCGCGCTTCATTGAAGATTACCGTACGAGAAGGGGCCGCAAAGGTCGTTTCGTTGAAGCCAAATGGGAGTTCTTAGGTTTGAAGCCATACAAGCTGGAGACTGCCAATAAGGCAGACGACAGTGAAGAAGTCGAAGAGAGCACAATTATCTAAATAATTTCAAACTCTAATAAAAGGCGCTAGTTCCGGAAGGAACGACGCCTTTTCCTAAAAGTGGGTTCAGCTGCAAGATTCTCTCGGGAATGACTCCTAAAATGTGCACAGACAACACATGCATCGGAGGAAAGGATGCTTTGGAAAGACAGAGAAGGCAGCAGCAACGTTGAGGACCGCCGAGGCGAGGGCGGAGGATTCGGCGGAGGCGGCCCGAGATTTCCGATGCCTCGCGGCAAGTTGGGATTGGCGGTCTTGGCGGTTGTTTTAGTCGCCGGTTATTACGGGATTGACTTAACTCCGCTCCTCGGCTTGGATTCCCCGATGACCACACCGACACAAAGCTCAAGTTATCAGCCGAGTGCCCAAGAGCAGGAATTGGCGAAGTTCTCTTCAGTGGCACTGAGAACAACGGAAGAAACATGGGGCCGAATTTTTGCGCAATCCGGTAAAAAATACATTCCTCCGAAGATGGTTCTTTATTCAGGCAGTACTCGTACAGCCTGCGGCTACGGTCAGGCAGCGATGGGACCTTTCTATTGCCCGTCCGATCATAAGCTCTACGTCGATTTATCTTTCTATAAAGACATGCAGAGAAAACTCGGAGGGGGCGGGGATTTCGCCTTGGGTTATGTTTTAGCTCATGAAGTCGGACATCATGTTCAAACGCTTCTCGGCATTTCTTCGCAGGTGCAGAAACTGCAGTCTCAGGTCGGTCCGAAAGAAGCCAACAGACTTTCCGTCAAACTGGAACTTCAAGCCGACTGTCTGGCAGGCGTCTGGGGCCACGATATGCAGAGGCAAGGTATTCTTGAGAAGGGAGATTTGCAGGAAGCACTAAGAACAGCAACTGCAATCGGTGACGACCGACTGCAGCGCGAAGCGCAGGGCAGAGTCGTTCCGGATAGTTTTACGCACGGGACCTCCGAGCAGAGGTACTATTGGTTTAAGACAGGATTCGATACAGGAAATCCTGAGATGTGCAATACCTTCAAAGCCGGCGCCGGCCCTCAATAGCTACAAAAACAAAAAAGTCCGACGGAATTCACCGCCGGACTTTTGCATAGAGCTAACGAGAATTACTCGTCAGTGCCAACCATAACGTTGGAACCTAAGAGTCGGACGATAAATACATCTTGAGGCGAGACAGCTAAATATTTCTTAAAAACCTATTGAAAAAAATAGGTTTTTTCTTGACTTTTTAAAATGTGTAATATAATTATAAGCATATTTTAAAAGGTTCCTGATCATGTCTAAGCCAATAACCGGAAAAACTACCACCTCTGTTTGGAAGCAAAAGCGTAAAAACGGCGATATTTACGTCTGGGAAAGAAAAACTGTCTACATTCCGGAGACGCGAAAGACCAAGGAACTCTCCCGAAAGCTGCTCGGCAAGATTCCTGTCGGATCGACCAACGGAGAAATCGTACCCACCAGACCCAAACGCAAAAAGACCGAGGATGCGGTACCTCAGTCCTCGACACGTTCAAAAATTGGAGTGACTTCGCTTCTGCGTTGGGTCGGCGAGCAAAGCGGTATTACTGATGATTTGCTCTCTTGCATGGATGAGGGCTCGGCTAAAAAGGTAGACACAATTGCTCAGTTTTGGTTGGCTAATCAGGGTGACAGGCGGCAGAGAATGCAGAAGTGGCAGTTCCTCCATCCCACTCCTTATCCGGAGCCGATTTCAAAGGACGTTTACCACGACTTGTTTGAATATCTTGGTTTAAACG
>OAUK01000988.1_pt1 | contig 10681 bp, 7 predicted proteins | sample 1495131 | NCBI WGS metagenome assembly OAUK01 (sample SAMEA2580009, study PRJEB22360) | human gut metagenome | biome: human gut; feature: human-associated habitat; material: faeces | place: Denmark | collected 2008/2010 | reverse complement strand
CCCCCGCCGTATCCAGCTGGCAAATATGAACAAAACCTTCCTGATTTTGCAGGTAGTTCTTACCCAACCAGTCGGCAACGCGCTGAGCGGTATCCGGCTTGTCACACAGAGCGAACAAGGTCGGGCCGGAGCCGGAGATACCGCTCGCAACCGCGCCGATTTCCGCAACCGCCTGCCGCGCCTGCCGGAAGCCAGGCAATAACCGTTCACGGTAGGGTTCAGCGATAACATCTTTCATCAGCTTCGCGGCAAGCTCAGGCTGACGGGAATAGCAGGCGTGAATGAATCCTGCCAAATGTCGCCCGTGCGCAATGCAATCCTGGCGGCGATACTGCGCCGGTAAAATAGCCCGGGCTTCTGCCGTCGAGACTTTAATCCCCGGATACGCCAGCACCCACAGCCACTCATCAAACCCTGGCACTTGCTGACTGATGATGTCGTTTTCTTCAATCATCAACTGCATACCACCAAGAAAACACGGTGCCACGTTGTCGTAATGAATGCTGCCGGAGATACGCCCTTCCAACTCGCCCATCAAAGCCAGCAAACGAGTGTCATTAAGCGGCTTGCCGCAGTGTTCATTCATCGCCATCAGCGCCGCGACCACTGAACAGGCGCTGGAGCCTAAGCCCGAACCGATCGGCATATTCTTTTCCAGAGTCATCGCCACTGGAATTTGCTTGCCAAGCTCCTGGCAAAAACGCTCCCAGCACTGATAAACGATATTTTCCCGTGGCTCTGACGGCAGCTTATCGGCAAAGCGTCCGAGGTTGTTGAGACTGAATGTCTCTGCTGCCTCAACCGTGACTACATCTCCGAGCAATGCACCATCAACAGGTGTCACCGCCGCCCCGAGCACATCAAACCCGACGCTCATATTGGCACTGGAAGCCGGGGCATAAACTTTAACCATGTCAGACTCCTAACTTCCATGAGAGGGTACGTAGCAGATCAGCAAAGACACCGGCAGCTGTAACGTCATTGCCCGCACCATATCCGCGCAGTCCCAACGGCAGCGGCTGATAATAGTGGCTATAGAAGGCCAGGGCGTTTTCGCCATTTTTCACTTTGAACAGCGGATCATTACCATCCACTTCGGCAATCTTCACGCGGCAGACGCCATCTTCATCAATATTGCCAACATAGCGCAAAACTTTTCCTTCATCACGAGCCTTCGCCACACGCGCGGCAAAGAGATCGTCGAGCTGTGACAGATTCGCCATAAAAGCGGCAACATCACCCTCGGCGTTAAACTCTGCGGGCAGCACAGGTTCAATTTCAATATCCGCCAGCTCCAGTTCACGTCGAGCGAGAATCAATAGTTTACGCGCCACATCCATACCAGAAAGATCATCTCGCGGGTCCGGTTCGGTATAACCCATTTCCCGCGCCAGTGTGGTCGCCTCGGAGAAACTCATGCCTTCGTCTAACTTGCCGAAGATATAAGAAAGCGAACCTGAAAGAATGCCGGAGAACTTCATCAATTCATCACCAGCATTGAGCAGATTTTGCAGGTTCTCAATAACCGGTAATCCAGCCCCAACGTTGGTGTCATAGAGGAATTTACGCCGCGATTTTTCCGCCGCATAACGCAACTGATGGTAGTAATCCATCGACGAGGTGTTGGCCTTTTTGTTCGGCGTAACAACGTGGAAACCTTCGCGCAGGAAGTCGGCATATTGATCTGCCACAGCCTGGCTGGAAGTACAGTCAACAATGACCGGGTTCAGCAGATGATATTCTTTCACGAGGCGAATTAAGCGCCCGAGATTAAACGGCTCTTTGGCTTGCGCCAGTTCTTCCTGCCAGTTTTCCAGATTAAGGCCATGTACATTGGTGAGCAGTGCCTTCGAGTTAGCAACACCGCAGACACGTAAGTCGATATGTTTATTCTTCAACCAGCTTTGCTGACGCTTCAGTTGCTCCAGCAGCGCACCGCCAACGCCACCGACGCCAATCACAAACACTTCGATAACCTGATCGGTATTGAACAGCATCTGATGAGTAACGCGCACGCCAGTGGTCGCATCATCGTTATTGACCACGACAGAGATTGAGCGTTCAGAAGATCCCTGAGCAATGGCGACAATATTGATGTTGGCGCGGGCCAGCGCGGCAAAGAATTTCGCCGAGATCCCACGTAAGGTGCGCATACCACCCCCTCCCACCGAGATAATGGCCAGCCGTTCCGTCACCGCCAACGGCTCCAGTAAGCCTTCTTTCAGTTCCAGGTAGAACTCTTCCTGCATTGCCCGTTCAGCTCGCACACAGTCGCTTTGCGGAACGCAGAAACTGATACTGTATTCGGAAGATGATTGCGTAATCAGCACCACGGAAATACGGGCGCGTGACATCGCTGCAAAGACGCGCGCCGCCATGCCAACCATCCCTTTCATCCCCGGGCCGGAAACGCTGAACATTGCCATGTTATTCAGATTGGAAATGCCCTTGACCGGTAATTCGTCTTCATCACGGCTGGCACCAATGAGCGTACCTGGTGCTTGAGGATTTCCGGTATTTTTAATCAGGCAAGGGATCTGGAACTGGGCGATGGGGGTAATGGTGCGGGGGTGAAGAACTTTAGCGCCGAAGTAAGAAAGCTCCATCGCTTCCTGATAGGACATCGACTTCAACAACCTCGCATCGGGCACCTGACGCGGATCGCAGGTATAAACACCGTCAACATCCGTCCAGATCTCGCAACAATCGGCGCGTAAACAGGCCGCCAGCACCGCAGCGGAGTAGTCGGAACCGTTGCGTCCCAGAACCACCAGCTCGCCTTTTTCATTACCGGCAGTGAAACCAGCCATCAGCACCATGTGGTCAGCCGGAATGCGGCTGGCCGCAATACGGCGGGTGGATTCAGCAATATCAACGGTAGATTCGAGGTAATGACCCACTGCCAGCAGTTTTTCGACCGGATCGATAACGGTAACGTTGTGACCACGCGCTTCTAACACGCCGGCCATAATGGCGATCGACATTTTCTCGCCACGGCAAATCAGCGCAGCGTTGATGCTATCCGGGCACTGCCCCAACAAACTGATGCCATGCAGGACATGTTTTATTTGGGCAAATTCCTGGTCGACGAAAGTTTTCAATTGTGCCAGCGGAAATCCCGGCTGGGCGGCGGCGAGTCCCGTCAGAAGTTCGGCAAAAATACGTTCGGCATCGCTGATATTGGGTAAAGCATCCTGGCCGCTAATAGTTTTTTCAATCATCGCTACCAGATGGTTGGTAATTTTGGCGGGGGCAGAGAGGACGGTCGCCACCTGCCCCTGCCTGGCATTGCTTTCCAGAATATCGGCAACCCGCAGAAAACGTTCTGCATTTGCCACTGATGTACCGCCGAACTTCAACACTCGCATGGGTTGTTACCTCGTTACCTTTGGTCGAAAAAAAAGCCCGCACTGTTCAGGTGCGGGCTTTTTTCTGTGTTTCCTGTACGCGTCAGCCCGCACCGTTACCTGTGGTAATGGTGATGGTGGTGGTAATGGTGGTGCTAATGCGTTTCATGGATGTTGTGTACTCTGTAATTTTTATCTGTCTGTGCGCTATGCCTATATTGGTTAAAGTATTTAGTGACCTAAGTCAATAAAATTTTAATTTGATCACGGCAGGTAACCAGTTCAGAAGCTGCTATCAGACACTCTTTTTTTAATCCACACAGAGACATATTGCCCGTTGCAGTCAGAATGAAAAGCTGAAAATCACTTACTAAGGCGTTTTTTATTTGGTGATATTTTTTTCAATATCATGCAGCAAACGGTGCAACATTGCCGTGTCTCGTTGCTCTAAAAGCCCCAGGCGTTGTTGTAACCAGTCGACCAGTTTTATGTCATCTGCCACTGCCAGAGTCGTCAGCAGTGCCATGGCTCGTTCGCGTAAAGCTTGCAGTTGATGTTGGTCTGCCGTTGTGTCACTTTTCGCCGGTTGTTGTATTAATGTTGCTAATTGATAGCAATAGACCATCACCGCCTGCCCCAGATTGAGCGAAGGATAATCCGCCACCATCGGCACACCAGTAAGAACGTCAGCCAACGCTAACTCTTCGTTAGTCAGCCCGGAATCTTCGCGACCAAACACCAGAGCGGCATGGCTCATCCATGAAGATTTTTCCTCTAACAGCGGCACCAGTTCTACTGGCGTAGCGTAGTAATGATATTTCGCCCGACTGCGCGCAGTGGTGGCGACAGTGAAATCGACATCGTGTAACGATTCAGCTAGTGTCTTGAAAACTTTAATATTATCAATAATATCACCAGATCCATGTGCGACCCAACGGGCGGCTGGCTCCAGGTACGCCTGACTATCGACAATCCGCAGTTCGCTAAAACCCATCGTTTTCATTGCCCGCGCCGCTGCCCCAATATTTTCTGCTCTGGCGGGTGCAACCAGAATAATCGTTATACGCATATTGCCACTCTTCTTGACCAAATAACCGCGAACAGGGTGATCACCGTCAACTTATTACGCGGTGAGAATTTACAAATTCTTAACGTAAGTCGCAGAAAAAGCCCTTTACTTAGCTTAAAAAAGGCTAAACTATTTCCTGACTGTACTAACGATTGAATTGTTAAAAAATGCTACATATCCTTCTGTTTACTTAGGATAATTTTATAAAAAATAAATCTCGATAATTGGATTCACCACGTTTATTAGTTGTATGATGCAACTAGTTGGATTATTAAAATAATGTGACGAAAGCTAGCATTTAGATACGATCATTTCATCAAACTGTTAACGTGCTACAATTGAACTTGATATATGTCAACGAAGCGTAGTTTTATTGGGTGTCCTGCCCCTCTTAGCCTGTTATATTGCTGTTAAAATGGTTAGGATGACAGCCGTTTTTGACACTGTCGGGTCCTGAGGGAAAGTACCCACGACCAAGCTAATGATGTTGTTGACGTTGATGGAAAGTGCATCAAGAACGCAATTACGTACTTTAGTCATGTTACGCCGATCATGTTAATTTGCAGCATGCATCAGGCAGGTCAGGGACTTTTGTACTTCCTGTTTCGATTTAGTTGGCAATTTAGGTAGCAAACATGCAGACCCCGCACATTCTTATCGTTGAAGACGAGTTGGTAACACGCAACACGTTGAAAAGTATTTTCGAAGCGGAAGGCTATGATGTTTTCGAAGCGACAGATGGCGCGGAAATGCATCAGATCCTCTCTGAATATGACATCAACCTGGTGATCATGGATATCAATCTGCCGGGTAAGAACGGTCTTCTGTTAGCGCGTGAACTGCGCGAGCAGGCGAATGTTGCGTTGATGTTCCTGACTGGCCGTGACAACGAAGTCGATAAAATTCTCGGCCTCGAAATCGGTGCAGATGACTACATCACCAAACCGTTCAACCCGCGTGAACTGACTATTCGTGCACGCAACCTGCTGTCCCGTACCATGAATCTGGGTACTGTCAGCGAAGAACGTCGTAGCGTTGAAAGCTACAAGTTCAATGGTTGGGAACTGGACATCAACAGCCGTTCGTTGATCGGCCCTGATGGCGAGCAGTACAAGCTGCCGCGCAGCGAGTTCCGCGCCATGCTTCACTTCTGTGAAAACCCAGGTAAAATTCAGTCCCGTGCTGAACTGCTGAAGAAAATGACCGGCCGTGAGCTGAAACCGCACGACCGTACTGTAGACGTGACGATCCGCCGTATTCGTAAACATTTCGAATCTACGCCGGATACGCCGGAAATCATCGCCACCATTCACGGTGAAGGTTATCGCTTCTGCGGTGATCTGGAAGATTAATCGGCTTTACCACCGTCAAAAAAAACGGCGCTTTTTAGCGCCGTTTTTATTTTTCAACATTATTTCCAGATACGTAACTCATCGTCCATGGTAACTTCTTTACTGGCTTTCATTTTCGGCAGTGAAAACGCATACCAGTCGATATTACGGGTCACAAACATCATGCCGGCCAGCGCCACCACCAGCACACTGGTTCCCAACAACAGCGCGCTATCGGCAGAGTTGAGCAGTCCCCACATCACACCATCCAGCAACAACAGCACGAGGGTAAACAACATGCTATTACGCCAGCCTTTCAATACCGCCTGCAAATAAATACCGTTCATTAACGCCCCAATCAGACTGGCGATTATCCATGCCACAGTAAAACCGGTATGTTCAGAAAGCGCCAGCAAGAGCAAATAAAACATCACCAATGAAAGCCCCACCAGCAAATATTGCATTGGGTGTAAACGTTGCGCGGTGAGCGTTTCAAAAACAAAGAATGCCATAAAAGTCAGCGCAATCAGCAGAATGGCGTACTTAGTCGCCCGGTCCGTTAATTGGTATTGATCGGCTGGCGTCGTCACTGCGACGCTAAACGCGGGGAAGTTTTCCCAGAACGGTATTACGGCAACACAAACCGGGGGGAAGTTTCCCCAGCCGGTATCATTGCCTGAAGCAAAACGCTCACCGAGATTATTAGCAAACCAGCTACTTTGCCATTGCGCTTGAAAACCTGACTCGCTAACTTCCCGTTTGGCTGGTAGAAAATCACCTAAAAAACTGGGATGCGGCCAGTTGCTGGTTAAGGTCATTTCGCTATTACGCCCGCCAGGCACCACAGAAAGATCGCCGGTACCGCTTAAATTCAGCGCCACATTCAGCTTCAGGTTCTGCTTGCGCAAGTCCCCTTCGGGTAAAGGGATATGCACGCCCTGCCCGCCTTGCTCTAACCCGGTGCCGGGTTCAATGGTCAGCGCCGTACCGTTAACTTCAGGCGCTTTCACCACACCAATACCACGCGCATCCCCGACGCTAATCACAATAAATGGCTTGCCTAAGGTGATATTTGGCGCGTCGAGTTCGCTAAGACGCGAAACATCGAAATCGGCTTTTAGCGTTAAATCACTGTGCCAGACCTGACCGGTATAGATGCCTATCTTGCGTTCTTCCACATTCTGATTGCCATCAACCATCAATGACTCAGGTAACCAAAAATGAATAAAACTTCGTTTCCGCTCCACGGTTTTATCGTCTTCCTGCACCGTATAAAGCTCGGTCACAGGAATAGCGATGAGCGGCCCAACGAGTTTTTGCGGCCCGCTGGTACTTTGGCGAATCACATCTTCCACATCGCTACGGTAATCGGCACGTTCGACAATCACCTGCCGAATCAGCATTATCGGAATCAACAACAGCAATACTGCACCAAACAAGGTGGTCATTTTCCAGAACAGGGGGGATTTCAACATAGTCTTCTCCTTTGCAATGACAGCAGGATACGAAGGCTATGTGGGAAGAATTTGAAGCTATGTGAAGTGACGGTGAAGTCGAAGCGAGGCCAGCACGCCACCTTCCTGCACGTTGCGCAGCGTGACTTCGCCGTTAAACAAACGGGCGACCTCACTGACAAACGCCAACCCCAGACCGCTGCTTTTTTGCCCATTTGCACGCGGCAAAGAGTAAAAGCGTTCAAAAATACGTGACAGCGCGTAGTCAGGAATCCCACTACCGGTATCCAGCACCTTAAGGGTGACGTATTCCTGATCCACTTCGGCGCTTAGCGTTATGCGACCGCTCTCGGGAGTAAAATCGATGGCGTTATCCAGTAAATTCCCCAGCGCCTGCTCCAGTAACGCCGGTTCAGCAGCAACGTTAATCTCAGTAGGCATAACATGCAAAGTGATGTTTTTTTCTGCCAACTGCACGGTGCGCGCTTCGCTGACGCGGCGAAATAATGCCGCCACATCAACAGCAGTCAGAACGACTTCCTGACGATTCTCCAGTCTTGCCTGGCGTAGTAACGTTTCCACCAGTGCCTGCATTCGCGCATTTTGCGTCAGAATGTTGTCGGTAAAACGAGCCACCACTTCCGGCGGCGGACCTTCGCGTAAAATTTCCGCCGCGCCACGAATCGCCGCCAGTGGGCTTTTTAGCTCATGAGTTAACGCATAAACATACTGCTCAATATAGTTTTTCCCTTCCAGCTTCACGCGCATACTTTCCAGCGCCTGCGCGAGTTTACGCAGCTCGCTACTACCGAGATCGGGGAGAGGAACGGGCTTATTGTCAGTGACGGAATCAGCATAGCGAGTGAGCCGGGCAATAGAGCGGTTGATCCACCAAACCATGCCTGCGCCAATCACCAGTGCAATCCCCAACAAAATGGCGCTGGCCCATAAAATTCGCCGCTCGCTACGCTTAATGACCGGGGCCATCGCCGCGTTCGGTTTGCCTACGCTCAAAACGCCAATAAGCCGCGAGCCGTCCATAATCGGCGCGGCAACATACATCACAGAACTTTCGGGATCGGCAGGATTTTGCAACGTGCTGCGCGCACCATACTGACCACGCAACGTTAGCCAGACGTCATTCCAGCGCGAATAATCCTGTCCAACGGCTTTATTTGCCGAATCAAACAATACTTTGCCCTGCGCATCGGTCATATAGACATGATATTCGTTGCGCACTTTGTTAATGCCACCGATATTGGCGCGAAACGGGCGATGTTGTAGCTGATTAAACGCCTGCGCCAGTTGCCCATGCGTTGGGTCCCCAGAGAGCAAATCGGGACGCGCCAGCTCCGCCAGCAACGTTGCGGTGTCGATTAACGTCCCCTCGGTTGCTCTTCGCAAGCCCGGTTTAACTTCTTTGACAAAAATAGCCAGTACGAACCAGGCCGCCACCGCCACCAGTAAAAAATAGCCCAGCAACAACCGCATGCCGATACGCATTACAGGCCCCTCAGGCTATATCCCATGCCGCGATGAGTATTAATCGGTGAAAGATCGGGGTTGATGGCGCGCAGCTTGGCACGCAGCGTTTTAATGTGGGTATCGACGGTGCGATCGTAGGTGTCCTGCGCATCTTCCCACACGCTATCCATTAGTTGCTGGCGGGACCAGACGCGGCCCGGCGACTTGAGTAACGTCTTCAGCAATAAAAACTCATACCGCGTCAGCGTTAATGGCGTGTCAAACCAGCTGATCTGCGCCGCAGGTTCATTCAATTCAAAATGACCAATACGGATAACGGGAGACGGCGTCGAGAACTTCTTCACCCGACGCAGTAAGGTGCGCACTCTGGCGCACACTTCGCGAGGTGAAAACGGTTTAGCCACGTAGTCGTCAGCGCCAATTTCCAGCCCAAGCAGGCGATCGACCTCTTCACTTCGGGCCGTCAGGAACAGTACAGGTAACGCCGGATGGAGCGCCAGTAACTGGCGGCACAATTCAAAGCCGCTGATATCAGGCAAACCAACATCGAGAATCATGACATCGGGAACCTGCTGGCGAGCTTTATCCAGCACTGGCAAGCCTCGCTCAAAGACCTCGACGCCAAAACCTTCCTGTTGCAACATGTAGACCAGCGTATCGGCTATCCCTTGCTCGTCTTCTACTAACCAGACCGTTTCCCGTTGCATAAATCGCCTCTGTTATTGCCGCCACGGCATGACAGGAACCGCGCTAATCGCGTTTTTCGGCGAACCTTCTACAACTTTGTCGGAGTAAGCCAGATAAGCGAGCGCGTTGCGTTTAGCGTCATAAAAGCGCACGACCTGTAACGACTTAAAGACCAGGGACGTGCGTTTTTTGAATACTACCTCGCCCTGAGCTTTGCCGTTTTTAATACGATCCGACAGTTCAATCGGCCCGACTTGTTGACAAGAAATGGCCGCATCGGAGGTATCTTCTGCCAGGCCCAATCCCCCTTTAATACCACCGGTTTTCGCCCGGCTCACATAACAGGTGACATTTTTCACATCGGGATCGTCAAAGGCTTCAACAACAATTTTGTGATCCGGGCCGATCATTTTAAATACGGTGTCGACCGAACCAATCTCTTCTGCATGAGCCAATGGCCCCAGCATTATCAGGCTTAAAGAAAGGATTAAATGCTTGTATTTCATATTGTTACCATTTTTATCTATTACACGAGCAATTAGTTCGTCACGGTAAATAACATATTGATTAAGAACAAAATCTCAATACTTTTATTTCCGTCAAGCCCTAAAACATACTCGACTAAGAAAAAAACACTGAATGCTAAAACAGCAAAAAATGCTATTATCCAATTACCTGATGTCAGGTGCTCGTTGTTGAAAGGATGAGGATATTTTATGGATCAGGCCGGCATTATTCGCGACCTTTTAATCTGGCTGGAAGGTCATCTGGATCAGCCCCTGTCGCTCGACAATGTAGCGGCGAAAGCAGGTTATTCCAAGTGGCACTTACAGAGAATGTTTAAAGATGTCACTGGCCATGCTATTGGCGCGTATATTCGTGCTCGTCGTTTGTCGAAATCGGCGGTCGCACTACGCCTGACTGCGCGTCCGATTCTGGACATCGCGCTGCAATACCGCTTCGACTCTCAACAGACATTTACCCGCGCATTCAAGAAGCAGTTTGCCCAGACTCCTGCACTTTACCGCCGTTCTCCTGAATGGAGCGCCTTTGGTATTCGCCCGCCGCTGCGTCTGGGTGAATTCACTATGCCAGAGCACAAATTTGTCACCCTGGAAGATACGCCGCTGATTGGTGTTACCCAGAGCTACTCCTGTTCGCTGGAGCAAATCTCTGATTTCCGCCATGAAATGCGCTACCAGTTCTGGCACGATTTTCTCGGCAACGCGCCGACCATTCCGCCGGTGCTCTACGGCCTGAATGAAACGCGTCCGAGTCAGGATAAAGACGACGAACAAGAAGTATTCT
>OAUK01000976.1_pt1 | contig 10760 bp, 8 predicted proteins | sample 1495131 | NCBI WGS metagenome assembly OAUK01 (sample SAMEA2580009, study PRJEB22360) | human gut metagenome | biome: human gut; feature: human-associated habitat; material: faeces | place: Denmark | collected 2008/2010 | reverse complement strand
TGCATGTCACCACCACCCCTAGCGTGTCCTATGTGGTGCGCACCGAGGGATTTAACTGCGGAATTATGATTTCTGCGAGCCACAACCCATTTTACGACAACGGCATCAAGGTCATCAACGAGAAGGGCGAGAAGCTAGAAGAGTCCGTTATCCTGGAGGTTGAGAAATATCTCGATGGGGAGATGGGAGAGATCCCGCTGGCAAAAAGGGAACATATTGGCCGGACCGTGGACTTTGCAGCTGGCCGGAACCGCTATATCGGATACCTTATATCCATTTCCCCCCCTGATGCTGTCCACCCGTTCCTTCAAGAACATGAAGGTGGCCCTGGACTGTTCCAACGGAAGCGCGTCCGCCATTGCCAAAAACGTGTTTGACGCCCTGGGTGCGGAGACACATGTGATGAACAATGAGCCCAACGGACTGAACATCAATACGGACTGCGGCTCCACCCATATCGAACATCTCCAGAAGTTTGTGGCAGATGAGAAATGCGATATAGGATTTGCCTATGACGGCGATGCGGACCGGTGCATTGCGGTTGATAAGAACGGCCGCGTGGTGGACGGGGACAGCATCATGTACATCTGCGGCAAATACATGAAGGAGCAGGGAAGCCTGTTCAATAATACGGTAGTCACCACCATCATGTCCAATTTCGGATTATATAAGGCATTTGACCGGGAAGGCATTGCCTATGTGAAGACGGCGGTGGGGGACAAATATGTGTATGAGAACATGGCCGCCACCGGGCACTGTCTGGGCGGAGAGCAGTCCGGTCATATTATATTCAGCAAACATGCCACCACAGGAGACGGAATCCTTACCTCCCTAAAGGTGATGGAGGTGGTGCTGGAGAAAAAGCAGCCCCTTGATAAGCTGGCTTCTGAGGTGGAGATTTACCCTCAGGTACTTAAGAATGTGCGGGTAAAGGATAAAAAGACAGCCCAGGATGACGAGGCAGTGCAGGCTGAGGTGGCCAGGGTGACCAGGAGCCTGGGCAGCGACGGAAGAATCCTGCTGCGCCAGTCAGGAACCGAGCCGGTGGTACGCGTCATGGTGGAGGCGCCTGATATCCAGACCTGCGAGACATATGTGGACCAGGTAATCCAGGTTATGAAGGACCGGGGGCACTGTATTTAGGGCTGTATGCAAGGTGCTGTGAGCGATTCCCTGAAAATGGAAGAGGGAGTCTTGGAGTACATTTTATGAAACAGAGGAATAAAAGCCATAACTATTGAGAATAGTCAACCGGCGACTCCTTATTGTCAGTTATTTTGAAATGTGCTATAATTAGATAACGTTGCTAAGAGGACAACAGAAATCCCGGAGCGCCGTGCTCCGGGATTTCTGCATTTACCGTATGGCCCTGACAGGGGCCTGTGTCCTTACGGCCAGCGATTTTCAGAGCAAAGGAATGATGTGAAATGGGGCTGAACCAGTAAGAGTCGTGCTGTTCATCATCCGTCATTACGGTGTTATTGAGCGACTGCCCGGAATGGGCTGAGGACACAAGTGAAGTTTCAAAACAGGAGTGAAGATACAAATATCACCTTAAAGTGGAACAGGACACCGTATGAAGTGAGATTGGAATATGGACGGAACCAGGCGTTTTCAGGCGCCTGAAATCAGATGAACAGAATGGAGGAATGAATTATGTTAAATTATCAAAGATATAAGAGGGTCCCTGTGGTGGATTTCCCGGAGCGCACATGGCCGAATAAGGAGATTATGAAGGCTCCCATATGGTGCAGCGTGGACTTAAGGGACGGCAACCAGGCCCTTGTGGAGCCTATGGTGGTGGAGGAGAAGGTGGAGATGTTCAACCTTCTTGTGAAGCTGGGCTTTAAGGAGATCGAGGTTGGCTTTCCTGCCGCATCACAGATTGAGTATGATTTCTTACGCACCCTGGTGGAGCGCAAGCTCATCCCGGATGACGTGGAGGTCCAGGTGCTGGTGCAGTGCCGCGAGCATCTGATTAAGAGGACCTTTGAGGCCCTTGAAGGTGTTAAGAAGGCCATTGTACATATCTACAATTCCACATCCACCTTACAGAGGGATGTGGTGTTCCATAAGGACAGGGAAGATATAAAGGACATAGCCGTCATAGGAACCAAGATGGTCCAGCGGTATATGGCTGACTGCGATACCCAGATTCGTCTGGAGTATTCCCCTGAGAGCTTTACCGGCACAGAGCTGGATTTTGCCCTTGATATCTGTACAGCGGTGCAGGAGACCTGGGGCGCTACCAGGGAAAATCCCATTATCATTAATCTCCCGTCCACAGTGGAGATGACCACTCCTAATGTGTATGCGGACCAGATCGAATGGATGAATACACATTTTAAGAACAGGGAAAGCATTATATTAAGCATCCATCCCCACAATGACAGGGGAGAGGGTGTGGCTTCCACAGAACTGGCCCTCCTTGCAGGAGCCGACAGGGTGGAGGGTACTCTTTTCGGCAACGGGGAGCGTACCGGTAATGTGGACATACTGACAGTTGCATATAATATGTTCTCACAGGGAATCAACCCTGAACTTAACATTGAGAATATCCGTGAGATTGCAGATGTATGTGAGCGCTGCACCAAGATGGATATTCCGCCCAGACATCCCTATGCCGGCAAGCTGGTGTTCACTGCATTTTCCGGTTCCCATCAGGATGCCATCAACAAGGGTATGCAGGCCCTTCATGAGAGAAACGGACAGTACTGGGAGGTTCCATATCTTCCTATCGATCCCAGCGATATCGGCAGGGGGAGTACGAGCCAATCGTGCGTATCAACAGCCAGTCCGGAAAGGGCGGCGTGGCCTTTGTCATGGATACCTTCTATGGCTTCAAGCTGCCAAAGGGTATGCACAAGGAATTCGCAGATGTCATCCAGAAGATTTCCGAGCAGCAGGGTGAGGTTGCACCTGAGCAGATCATGGAGGAATTCAAGAAAAATTATCTGGAGCGCAAGGAACCCATGCACTTCAGAAAATGCCGCATAACCGATACGGAGACAGGAGACGGCGAGTTTGCAACACTGGCTAAGGTGACTTACTCAGATCACGGTATTGAGAAGACATTTGAGGGCGTTGGAAACGGACCTATTGATGCTGTTCAGAGAGGCATGGAGGATGCCCTGGGCATCCAGATTAAGGTTCTGGACTACAGTGAGCACGCATTGGCATCCGGTTCCGGTGCAGAGGCTGCTTCCTACATCCATCTGGTAGACCAGGTGACAGGCAAGGCCACTTACGGCGTGGGTATCAGCTCCAACATCACAAGGGCTTCCCTCCGCGGCATATTCAGTGCGGTGAACAGACTGTTCTATTAATTGGCAGCTGATATTGGGTATGTTATATTGGATGTGAAGGTGTTACATTAATTAAGGATTGCAGGACCGGCCTTTTGGGGCCGGTCCTTTTTTGAGGAGCACCGGGGACTACATGTTCCAATGCAAAAGACAGCGGGGAGTGTACTAAAACTGGTTTTAAAATCTGATTATTAAGTATCATTATATGATAGACGGCAGGTTCTTCGGAATCTGCTTTTTATTTGCTCTGATTTTTGGTGGAAGGGGGAGAATTCCTTGATAAATAAAGAGATTTAGTAAATGAAAAACTGGAAAAAACGTATATACGAACGATTGCGGCATCAAATAAATTGAAATCAGCTTATGGCAATGATATAATATAAGTACAATATTTAGAACGGCGTTCGTAAATACAAATATATCAGGAGGTGTTGTATGGGAGGGTATACAGGTATACCTGTGCCTATTTTTGAGAAACGTATTCAGATAATTGCGCAATATGTTCGCGGTAATCATCTGGATGGGGCATTTATTTTTTCAGATGAGTACAGGGCGGGATTTACGACTTATTTTTCTGACTATAAACCAATCAATGTAATTGAGGAATCTCCTCAGGGAGTATTTGTGACTCCGGAAGGGAAAGTGACATTATTTCTGGGGGCCATCAATTCCCAATCGGCCAGAAGAGTGTCCTGGATTGCGGATATCCGGAATATTGAGACACTGTCCGATTATTTTAAAGGACTCAGGGATAAGAAGGGAGGACCTCTGCTCATCGGACTGAGCGGACAGGACCTGCTTCCCGTAAAGTATTTTAAGCGTCTTAATGGCTGGCTGGTAGGAAATGATTATGTGGACATGGATGACAAGCTCACTGAGATGAGGGCTGTGAAGGAACCGGAGGAAATTGAGCTGGCCAGATACGCAGCGCACATAGGTGATATGTCTCTGAAAGCCTGCGTAGAGAAGATGAGGGAGTCAGAGGTAACGGAGATTGACCTGTGCGCTACGGCTGAATATGTGATGAAATCTAATGGCTGTGATTTAAGCTGCGCCACGGTGCTGTCCTCAGGCATGAATACTGAGGTACCTACATGGAGGCCCACTCATAAGCGGATAGAAGATGGAGAGGCGGTAATCATTGATGTGGCTCCTGCATACAAGGGCTATGCAACGGATGTAGCTGTAACGGTAATCAATGGAAAAGCCACGGACGGTCAGAAAGCCATTTTAAAGGCATCCAGAGATGCGGTCGTTCAGTCCATTGAATGTTTAAGGCCAGGGGAACCAGCTTCCCGGATCTATGAGATGTTTCTGCATTATGCCAGAAAAAACCATGTGGAAGAGTATTTCGAACCATATGCGAAGGGGCTTAGAGCAGTGGGACACAGCATCGGGCTGGACTGTGTGGAAAGGCCTAATCTGGATGATGACGCTTCATTCATCATGGTTCCAGGTATGACGCTTGCCACTAAGTTTGACCTTCACGGAATGGAGTGGGGTGGACTTAGGATCGAGACCGTTATGTTGGTTGAAGAGAATGCGTGTGTTTCGTTGAACCGTTATTTGTACGATTTATAACGAGGGAGGAAGGGAATATGACGAGAAGATTTTTATGGGGATTATTGGCAGTTGTCATGGCATTTGGAACAGCCGGATGCGGGGCAAAAGAAACACCTGCACCAGCAACTGTATCCGGGCAGCCAGCAGGAGCGGAAAAGACGGGGGGAGAGAAAAATGCAGGAGGAGAGGCAGTGACAGAGACATCTGCGTCTCAGAGTGCAAAAGATGACGGCAAGACATATACCATCAGAATTGCCATTGTATCCAACGACAGTCATCTGCATAATACTGTGCTGAATGAATGGGCACAGGAGGCAAAGGAAAAGACCAACGGACGGCTGATTCTTAAAGTAATGGGAAGCAGCCAGCTGGGAGGAGAGAGAGACTATGTGGAGGGAATGCAGCTTGGCAATATAGAGATGGCCCAGGTTTCAAGCGCAGCCGTCAACGGTTTTCTCAATGATTTCTCGCTGCTGTCATTTCCGTATTTTTTCAAGGATTACGCGGAGATGGAGAAGGTGTTTAACGGACCGATGGGAGACGAATTGTTTGCTGAACTCGAAGGAATCGGTATAAAAGGCCTTACATGGTTTTCGAATGGTTTTAGAAACGTGTATACCAAGAATACTCCGGTGACCACTCCGGCAGATATGAAGGGATTGAAGATACGTGTCATGGAGAGCGATGTAATGATAGCAACCCTGAATGCAATGGGTGCTTCAGGAACACCGATGGCGTACAGTGAGCTGTATTCAGCTATTCAACAGGGTGTAATGGACGGAGCGGAAAATGCTCTGGGAAATATTTATTCAGACGGATACTATGAGATATGCAAAAATGTGTCTTTAACGGAACATTTCGCGCCTCCCGGAGTAGTGGCTATCAGCCAGAAGTCATATGATTCCCTTCCTGATGATCTTAAAGAATACCTGACTGAATCCGCAATACGCTTTGGCAAAATGGAACGTGAGATGGACGAGAAGCTTCAGGAGGAGATGAAGGAGAAGCTGGAGGAAAAAGGTGTTCAGATTAACGAGGTGGATAAACAGAGTTTTATTGACGCTACGGCTTCTGTTTATACGGAATACGCAGGCGGAATCAGCGATACTGTGAAAGTGCTGGCAGAAGAGGAATTGGGAAAATCATTCAATTAACGTGAGGGGGAGGAAAATGAAAATTCTTATAAAGGCAGCAGATTTTGTCGTTGCATTTCTTCTCACAATAGCAGCCTCCTCTATGATCATATCCATGTTTTTGCAGGTGGTATTCCGGTTTGTATTCAATTCGCCTCTGTATTGGACGGAAGAGCTGTCCCGCTATTCCTTTATCTATATTGTATTCATAGGCGCAGCGTGGGCCGGGAAACAGGGAATGCACCTGGGAGTTGATTATTTTACTTCCAAACTACCGGAACAGGCGGTGAGGCGGCTGGCGGTAATCATAGATCTGCTTGTTTTGGTATTTTCCGCTGTGATTGTCATTGTGGGGGCGCAGGTAATACCGATTAATTTCAAACAGTTTTCCCCTGCGCTCAATGTTCCTATGGGAGCAGTGTACGCGGCAATACCGATGGGATTTTTGCTGCTGTTTATATACTATCTGGATCATCTGATGGAAGACTTAGGAATGCGGAGACAGCTGTAAAGGCTGTCTCCGGGAGGAGGAGGGTAAACGTGCTCGTTATACTTGCGTCTATATTTATCATACTGCTTGTTTTGGGAATGCCAATTGCATTTACCATGGGCATCGCCTGTCTGGGGACGGTTGTATACTCCCAAATGCCCCTCAATATGCTTATAACCAGGATGTTCAGTGCCACGGATTCATTTTCGCTGATGGCGGTTCCGTTATTTATCCTTGCAGGAGAGCTTATGAACGAGGCGGATCTGACGGATAGGATATTGAATCTGGCCCGTGCGCTGGTAGGTTTTTTAAGGGGAGGCCTGGCTATTGTCAACATCCTGGCCAGCGTTTTGTTTGCAGGGTTGTCCGGTTCAGCCACGGCAGATACAGCTGCCCTGGGTTCTCTGGAGATTCCGATGATGGTCAAGGATGGCTATTCAAAGGAATTCAGCGTGGCGGTAACAGTGGCATCCTCTACTATTGGCCCCATTATACCACCCAGTGTCATGCTTGTGATGTATGCGGTGATTGCCAGCGTAAATATTACTAAGATACTGATTGCCGGAATTGTACCCGGGATTCTGATGGCCTTGGCCATGAGTGTTGCCGTATACTTTATCAGCCTCAAACGCGGATATGGTACAGCTGGGACATTTTCTCTTAAAAATATAGGTAAAGCTGCAAAGCAGGCAGTCATCCCGATGCTGATGCCGATCATTATTATGGGTGGAATCCTGTCAGGAATTTTCACGGCCACAGAGGCCGGTGTGGTGGCAGTGGTATATGCGTTTATTATCGGGATATTTGTGTATAAAACCATTAAATTAAAGGATATCCCGAGGATACTGGTAAAGGGGGCTGCCACAACTGCTGTATCCCTCTTTATAATCGCCATGGCGTCCATATTCAGCTGGTTCCTGGCATGGGAGAGTTTTCCGGAGACCGTGGTAAATGTGATGCAGGCCCTGACTTCTAATGGGACAGTGGCCCTGTGTATGGTGATTTTGTTTCTGTTCGTACTGGGACTTTTTGTGGAGGGAATCCCTGTGTTGATTGTATTTGCGCCCATCCTGGTACCGGCCATGGAAGCCTATGGGATTGACACGCTGTATTTCGGTATTGTGCTGGTGCTCACCGTGTTGGTGGGTTCCATCACCCCGCCTGTGGGGAGTTTATTGTATTTGGGCTCCTCTATCGCCAAAACTACGGTCTCAAAGGCAGGTAAAGAGGTATGGATATTCGTGGCGATGATTATGTCGGTAATTGGGCTTCTTGTGATTTTTCCACAGATTGTTTTGTTTTTGCCTGATTTATTGTATAATTAAGTCAATATACGAAGGATAAGGGTGAAACATGAACAGGACTGTGTTAAGAACGGTGGAGATATTGGAGATAATTTCCAAGCATGGCGAAATATCACTGGCAGATTTAGTGAAGATAACAGGATATCCAAAGACCAGCGTGTATGATATCCTGCACGCCCTGGAAGAGCGCGCCATGATATACAGGCGCACAGATAAGGTCTGTTACGGCATTGGGTTCCGTGCATATGCCATCGGGCGTTCCTACTCGAAGAATTCGGATCTGCTGAGCAATTCTTACCAGTGTATGAAGGCTCTGGCAGAGGATATTGGAAAGGCGGTACTATTAGGCAAGATAGACGGTGAAAAGATTCTCTATATTGCAAAATGTGAGCCTAAGCATCCGGTTGTCATGACGCCGTCCATCGGAGACGAGGAACCGATCAAGAACACGGCATTTGCCAAAATAGCCGAAGTGTTCACACATCATGAAAAGAAAATATGCCAGCTGTCGAAGGAGGAGAAGAACCGCATCAGGACGGAGAAACTTGCTTCCTACGGATTAGACGGCCCCGGTCCCTTTTATAACATTGCCAGTCCGATTTACAATTTCGAGACAAGGCTGTCAGGGGTGGTCGGCGTGTTTGGTGTGAAGGAGGTAGGAGTGGACTATTCAGAGGAGCTGAAGAAGGTTCGGGAGTGCGCCGGGAAGATTTCTGAGCGATTAGGATTTATCTAAAGCAGGAACTCCAGATACAAAAAAGACGGGACTGAACAAGGAATCATTTCGATTACCTTATGTTCAGTACCGTCTTTTTGATTTATTTGTGCTTAACCTGTCTGCGGAAGGGACCGGTAACCCGTTCTGCGGCGGGTCTGCCCCAGCCTCTGGGAGGATCGTCATATTACTGCCCGGACTGGTCAAATTCCAGATTGTCAAAGGATGACGCGGAGCAGATTCCGGACGGATCATCCATGTACTCCAGGGCCACTTTGTCTCCTGGCTGGGTCAGGGCCAGCTCGTTACTCAGGTCATAGGACACGGTGAAGATATAGTCCTGTTTTTCCTCCAGTATCAGTTTATAGGTGACAGTATTGTCTATGGTTTCACTGGCAATGCGCAGGACAGTGCCCTCCTCCTTGGAAATGGTCTGGCCGGTGGTAATGTTCACTCCGGCGTTTCCGCGCACCTGGCGGAAATTGCGCAGGGCGCTGTCAATGGTCTCTCCGGTTCCCACATTGGTATAGTTGGAGACAGACACAAAGGCGTACTGTTTAATCAGGCCCGCATTATCCTTTAAGGTCATGAAGTAGGTGGGCTGTCCGTCCAGATTGATAATCATTGGGAAGGAGGCCCGGTAGCCAAACTGCTGGACTTTTCCTTCCGCAGAGCTCTGGGCTGCCATTTCAGTTGCGCCGCTCATCTGGTAGATGTTGGATTCCTTGGTCACCATGTCCACCAGTATGAAGCCAATGGCTGATTCATCGGATCCCACGCTGGTTAGGCCTGTGAACAGGTAACAGCGGGCGCCGTTATAGATGATGATATCACCCTGGCTGGGGCGGAATTTGTCCTGGTTGGAGAAGTTGAAAATGCCGTGCACATAGACACCCTGGTTCTGTATCTGCTGCATTACAAAATTCTCAGGCTGTACGCGGTCCACCCAATCCGGCAGTGTGGCGATGGTATAATGGGTGGTCTCTCCTGTGGTGGCATTGACCGTCAGCACTCCATCGGCCTCCGGCAGGTTAAAGAGCCAGCGGTTTTGATAGGAGGTAATGACCCAGTAAGGAACGCCGTCATCATCCAGCTCAAAGGAATAGTCTGTAAGACCTTTAAAGAGTCCGCCGCCAAAGAAGCGCACATGGCGGTTTAAGTCGTCTAACAGGTAGGCGTTGGCCTGGTATTTGATTTTATAGTCTGTTACCAGGGTTACGTCGCTGACATCACTGGCCGACACCACGATATAACCCGCGGAGCCGTCCATGTTTTTAAGCCATTTGAAGAAGCCGGAATGCTCCAGGGGAACGACCCATACCAGTTTTCCGTCTACCTTCTGGATGACAGGGGTACCCAGGATGACCTGGCTTCCCAGGCCGGGATTTTCGCCCACCTTCTTATCGGCCAGCTCTCTTGCCAGACTCTTGTCCACGATTGGAAGCTGGTCCAAAGCAAGGGGCTGTACCGTATCCGTGAATTCTGATACGGCCGGGACACCTAACTGGTCCCTGTAGGCCTTGTAATTAAAAAGGGGCATGGACAGGATGGAAACGCCGAAATACAGTACCCAAAGGATGGCGAGAAGGACGAAGCCCCTTTTATAACCCCTTACACTTTTGTCAATGCTGATCTGCGGGCGGCCGTATTCATTGGCACCTACCCGGACACTGCCCAGGGCTACGAAAAAGTTCAGCACCACATAGCAGCTGATGATGAAACACCATGAAAATGCCCCATCCGGATACAGGGGATTCAGATTGGGCCCCTGGAAAATGATCAAAATAAAAAAGATGGCGGTAAGCGCCAGGTTTAACAAGAATTGTGTCTTTTTCTTCATAAAATCCTCCATTTCTTAACATCTTTTTAGCAGAAGTCTTATAGAGCATTATATATCATGTGGAAATAAATACAAGGGGGAAAAGCTGGTGGCTTCATAAAGAATGTGTGAAGAAAATACTTTGCAAACCAATCACCCGGTGATAAGATAAATAGATAGATTAGATATAAGGAAGGAATGAAGGCATGCCGTTCAGCAGAAAGAAACCGGAAATACAGGTAGGATTAAGCGGTACCGCCCTGAAATATATTGCCATGGCCACCATGCTTGCGGACCATATTGGAGCTGTGCTGCTGGAACGGATTGTATACTACCGGGGGAACCTGGAACAGGTCGCCATGCTCATGACATCCCAATGGGGGGATACCCTTTATTGGCTGTGGCGGATGCTCAGAACAGTTGGGAGGATT